>Ga0208964_1000033_pt1 | contig 78310 bp, 55 predicted proteins | sample AOAMet1_08_M0_20_2_FD_188227 | JGI IMG/M metagenome (GOLD analysis project Ga0208964, IMG submission 188227) | Ammonia-oxidizing marine microbial communities from Monterey Bay, California, USA - CAN11_08_M0_20 (SPAdes) | ecosystem: Environmental > Aquatic > Marine > Intertidal zone | place... | reverse complement strand
TATATCATTATCGTACCGCTTTCGTTATCAACAGATTATAATTCGGTGCGGAAGTCTACACTAGGTCACCATCAGCAAAGCTGGCAGAGAAATGGCACCGAAAAAAGAGAGCCATCGTGATTGGACCTTGTTTCGTTTACGATTTTCAGAACAAATGACTTGTTCCTTTCTCACTCATGCAACCACTTGAATTTTTGGCCAAAATCTGTTTCGCTGCTGCATATGATGAACGAACTGCGGCCTGTGAAGGCGCATTTTAAGGACGACCCAAACCTATTCACCTTGAAAAGAAAAAGCCATGCTATCTCAATGATAGCAAGGCTTTGTAAAGTGTGTTGGCGGTCTGGACGAGACGTGAAAAGCAGTTGCAAGCAGGCTGGAGACCAAACTGAAAAGCAAAGCCTCGCTATCTTCTTGATAGCGAGGCTTTGAAAATTTGTTTACGGTCCGGGAACTCTGAAATCACATGCCACAGGTGAAGCGAACGTTTTCAGCCTGAATAAGCTGAGCGCCGTCTACCACATTGCCTTCCATATCCAGGATAGCCTTGGTTCTTCCGTGGATATTAAGGACACCTGACACTTTACCAGATGTGGTGAATTGTCCCAATAAAATACGCTTATCAGCAGGTGCAAGCGCTTGTCGCTTGTCGGGAGTCACAAACCACGCGCCATTGTTCGTAATCAGTGCATTGCCTGCTTCGAACTCGGTAAGATCAATCAAAAATCCGGTCAAAGAGTTCATGTAGTTGTCCTCCAAACCAATGGTTACCCATGAATCAAAGGCAAGTGCAGCGTCGTTCTGCATGTCAAATCGCTGCACCTCAGAAGCTAGGCCACTGCCCTTTGGGTGCTGGTAAAATGGCGCTGTCGAGGAAATTTCCAAAGGCTTACCATCTTCGCCAAATACAGCGTCAATAACATCGCCTTCATTTTGCATAACGGCATAAATCCGAAAGGTCTTGCCGCTTACGGTGCCACCGTTATCAACCTCTTCAACATCAATGCGATCAAACTGAGTCCAGGCAAAAAGAGGCAAAAACAACGTTGCCATAAAAATTCCTATGTGCTTCATGTGGTCCATACTTGTATGCTCTGGGCTTATTTAACAATGCGATTACGCCCTAAAATACGACTAGAATTCATCGAATTCGAACTGAAACCTGAAGATCTTGGTACAAAGTACGTTAACGTCACCTCATGAGAATGAGGGCTGAAGTAGCTCGCTGAAGTGCTTGTGATGTCATAAGTGTAGGACAAGCCCATTGGTCCATATTGACCTCCGACCCCAACAATGGCAGCATCATTCGTGCGGAAACCGAGGGCTACCCATGCCATATCTGCGTACCAACCGCGCAGATAAACATCCAACTGAGCAGGCGTTCGTTCCGTGAGGCGAACCATGCCTGATGGCTCCAGTCTGAAATCGTTATTGACCTGAAAGCTGTATTGCCCCATGAAGCGAAAATGACGAAAATTATCATTCTCTGCTACAGAAGACATCGATGATGCCTGAAGGCCTGTGGAGCTTTGTAAGAGGTGCGGAATGGCAAAACCAAAGGAGTAGCCATCTCCGAATACCATCATTCCAAACTGAGCATCAAATGACAAACTTTGCTCAAGCCCATATTGCAACGCTGGGTCTTCGACGTCCCAAACATCTAAATCGTTGTCAAACGACCATTGATTCGCCATGACACTCAAGCCAAAAGAAACCGCATCGTAATTATTCAAGTCAATGGTATACGAGCCCGCAATTTCCAATCCTGTGCGATTGATCGCTCCACCGGTATCGTCGCTGTATACGATAGCTCCTATTCCGAGGTTATTTGGCAGGGAAGTATGCCCACTCAGTGTCATGGTCTCAGGAGCGCCATCAAAACCAGTCCATTGGTTTCTAAATGTCATGGTAACTGGCGTCTCAGGCAGGGTGCCCGCAATCGCCGGATTGCTCAAGAAGGAATTCGTCATGAATTGCGAACGACGAAACAATTGCTGGGCTTGAACCGAACCCATGCCCATTCCAATCAGAACCAAACCAAAAGCGAGGGTGTGAAGAATTCTTTTCATGGATTCAGTATTTCAAAGTAACCGTGCCCGTAATGGGATCCTGCGCTTCGGCAAATTCAATAACGTAATAGTAATCAGCAACAGGCAAAGGCGCATTGTTGTATCTCCCATCCCAGCGAACGCTGTATCCGAGCGAGCTAAAGAGTTCTTGTCCCCAACGGTTGTAAACCTTCACGGTAGCTGTAGGAAAATACTCCAGACCTCCAACAATCCATTCATCGTTGTAGCCATCACCATTGGGTGTGATCGCTTCTGCGATGAAAAAACAACCAATGGTCGGATCCACAGAAATCACATCTGTAAGCGTGCAACCCAAACTGTCTGTCACAACCACGGAGTAGGTGTCCTCATAGAGCCCTGCTGCAGTCGCTGTTGTTTGGGCCATTTCATCGCTCCAAAGAAACTCGACAGGCTGGTAACCGCCAACAACGGACGCCGTTGCTGTGCCGTCCTGCTCATTCCAGCACGTTACTGGAGAGCTCAGCATGTTCAAGATCATGTCAGTGACTTCCTCGGCCCCTACCACAAATGAAGTGTCTTCTGCACAACCTGTTGAATCGATGGCCATGACATTGTAAACGCCTTCAAAAAGGTTCAATAAATCAATTCCTTCTTGCGCAATCTCCCATGTGATATCGCCCGTACCTCCAATCGGGAAAATGTTTACAGCTCCATCGCTCATGCCTGTGCACGTGACGTCTGTCACATCAATCAACACCTCTATTGGATCAGGCTCAAGAATTTCGAATTCTGTGGAATCCAAGCAAAAATTATCGTCGATCACATTGGCCGTATAAAAACCTGCACACAATGCGTTGAAATCAAAATTATCGGTGCCGTTGAGTGACAGCGTCACCGATCCAGTGCCTCCAGAAAAGTCCACAACAGCAGATCCATCGCAGTCTCCACCGCACACAACCTCCTCCAATACCAGCCACTCAACAACCAAGGAATCAGGCTCGATGATCTCAGAAGCATTGGTGAAGGAACAACCATTTTCGTCTTCTACAGTCACTTCGATTGGGCCGGGCGAAAGGTTTTCAATTGTGTATGGCAAGAGCTCTTCCTCAGGAATGGTGAGCGAAAGTGCCCCGGTACCTCCGATACCTGACACAGCCAACATGCCATCGTCAAACGACGTACACGAAATCTCTACAGGCTCCAAAATCAATTGGATTGCATCGGGCTCAATCAATAGTTGCGGATCCGAACTGACTACACAGCCCGCTTCATCCATTGCACTGAGCACAAACGTTCCGGCACTTACTGCGAAACAGGAATCTTCGACAAAACCGTCAGATGGAGGGTTCACCTCAAACATGAGATTGCCAGTGCCACCGGAAATGTTTTCAAGGCATATGCTGCCGTTCGTTTCGCCGAAACATGTAACATCCAAAATAGCGACATCAAACGTGATCAGCGCAGGTGACTCCACGATGAACGTGTCTTGGACTACACAACCATTCACATCCGTCGCATTCGCCAAGTAGCTTCCTGCGCAAAGCGCATCCAACTCCCACTCCATGGCATCTGAGTCGGTTACAGAATAAGCAAAATCACCTGTTCCACCGAAAGCCTCAATTCCCACCACCCCTTCGCATTCATTCGCACATGTCAAATCCGTCACAGCCACCGCAATGGTCACCGAATCCGGTTCAATCAGTGAGACGTTTGTTGAGATTGTGCAGTCATTTTCATCCGTAACCACGAGCAGATAGTCTGCAGGTTGAACGTTGTTCAATAGAATTGCGACAGAGCCAACACCAGAAATATTCTCATTCAGTGCAGGAGAACCAGCCAATGTCAATTCCCCTGTTCCACCTGACATTTCGCCCGAAATGGAACCATCATTGTAGTCGTAACAGGTGACATCAAATGTTTCTACGACCAACTCCAATGGTTCGACACAGGAGATGGTGATCGCAGTATCCACTTGACAACCGTTCTCATCTTCCACTTGGAATTGCCATTCGCCGTTGCCGTTGACACAATCCAATTGCAACCATTGGTAATCGCCATTGGGAGATAATCCGTTTCCTATATTTTCATCGGAAAAGGCAAAAATATCCAGCAAACCAGTACCCCCTGAAAACTCCAATTCTACCGTCGCTGTGAGCGAATCTGCGCAAATGTTATCCTCCAACAATTCCCAGGTCGCAATCAGTTCAACAGGCTCCGTAAATGTGAAGGTATCAGACGTGTCTCGGCATGTATTGCCATCAATGATGGACACAAAATACTCCCCCTCAGGAATTTCGCTGAAAGTGACGTTGTCAACCTGAGTCGACACTAGCGATTGGTCAATGGCGTTGTACAATTCATAGGTAATCGGAGCTGCACCGTTCACCGTCACATCGACCACTGCTAATTCGCCAAAGCACTCAATGTCCTGCATGACATCGATTTGAGCATCTGAGGTCAAGTAGTTTGCGCACGGATTTGGCACCTCCAAGGGATCATCACCATCGCCATCTGCATCAATGCAATAATCTTGAATGTTGTTGTTGTCCCCCCCCACGAAAACGTTGAAGCAAGCACTTATTGAAAAAGGACCGCATGTGGTGACACGAGCGATTTTCGTGCGCAAATCAGTTCCCGCTTCATTTGCTGCGTCAGGCAAGACAAAAATACTCCCATCCTCGATGGTCTCCGAACACATGGTGGTTGTGCTGTATGCAGGGTTGGCAATCAAGCCTTGTTCTGAATCATTCATGCCGATGGTCCAAAAAGTATCGAACTCGATTTCAGGAAATGCGCCAAAAAAAGCTGTGTTTTGAGAACCTCCAAGCAATACATCTCCAAATTCAGGATTGAAACAACCGCATGGCGCATTGATGAACATGGGTGCAACATCAAAAGCTTGCACGTCCGAATAAATCGCAATCAACTTATCCGTCTCATTCGTGAAATTCGCGTAGACATCATAGGTAACGTAACCGTACAAATCTTCAAAGAGAAGCACACCAGGTGTGGTGGGATGAGGCTCTGTGGCTTCATAAAACGCTGTGTCAACTTCCCATGTTATGTCAATCAACTGCGCTTGCAGATAAGAAGACGAAAAGAAAAGAAAGAACAATCCCAAGGAAAGGCACAACTGCTTAGCGCGGCTCATTCCAGGACTCAAAATTTCAATTGCAGGATTTGGCATTTTCCAAGGTTTCGGGTGTCATGATTAAAACCCTGCAACCCCCCAAGGCGTTGCACGGCTTTCTTCATTGAGAGCGCAAAATAGCAGAAATCAAGCAGAAGTGCTTCGTAATAATGAGGTTGGGCATTCGAAATAGTCAATAAGACCCCACTCTGTCTTCAAATTTCAAGATCAATTACCTCGAAGCTTGCGCACTTCCTTCTCGGTTAGTGGACGCCACTTACCAGGTGCTGTGTCCAATTCCAGCGACATGATTCGAATCCGTTTCAATCGAATTACACGATGCCCTAAAGCTTCACACATTCTTCGGATTTGACGATTCAATCCTTGCACCAAAACAATTTTAAACTGATTGGATGCCATGCGTGTCACCCTGCAAGGCCGTGTAAAGGTGTCCAAAATGGAAACACCTGTGGACATTGTTTCGATGAATTCTTCATCAAAAGGACGGTTGAGCGTGACAATGTATTCTTTTTCATGACCGTTGCGCTCCCGCAAAATATGATTAACAATAGAACCATCATCGGTCAGAAGAATCAAGCCTTCACTCATTTTATCTAATCGACCTACCGGAAAGATGCGCGTCGGATATTTGATAAAATCAATGATATTATCTTTTTCGCGTTTGGTATCGGTGGTACAAACGATGCCTACAGGCTTGTTTAATGCGATGTAAACAGATGAAGCTCCGTCGTTATTTTTCACTTCGATTCCATGGACAGTGACTACATCATCCGGCATCACCTTCGTGCCTGGCAACGGCACTACACCATTGATTTTGACCGCTCCATCCTCAATTAGCTTATCCGCTGCTCGACGAGAACAATAGCCCACTTGTGTAAAGTACTTATTGATCCGCGTTCCTTCTGATCCTTCATTCATGGTGCAAAAATAGCGCATGCACGCAACGGAGACTAAAATCCTACCTTTGCATCACCCCATTGGCTTGCAGACAACCTGCGCCATCAATGATATGGTTTACTGGAATGGAAAAAGACCCCATCTACACCCCTGCGAATAAAGTTCGAATTGTCACAGCAGCTAGTCTATTTGACGGACATGATGCTGCGATAAACATCATGCGACGCATCATGCAGCGTTCAGGTTGCGAAGTGATTCACCTTGGCCATGATCGAAGCGTCGATGAAGTCGTCAATTGCGCGATCCAAGAAGATGCGCAAGCCATCGCCATGACTTCCTATCAGGGAGGCCACATGGAGTACTTCAAATACATGAAGGATCTCTTGGATGAACGAAACGCGAGCCATATCCGAATTTTCGGTGGAGGTGGCGGAACCATTCTTCCCGAGGAAATCAAGGAATTGCATGCCTACGGCATCGAACGCATCTACCACCCTGACGACGGAAGATCATTGGGTTTGCAGGGGATGATCAATGATTTAATTGAAAGATGTGACTTTCAAACTGTGGAAAGCGCCTCTGCTTTAGAAGCCGAATTCAAAGCAATTCAACAGCAAGATCACCGTGCCATTGCGCGGTGCATTACCGCAGCCGAGTTGGATCCGTCAGGTTTTAACAAGGCATTTCGTTCTGCACACACCACAATACCTCAAGTACCTGTTCTCGGAATTACGGGAACCGGAGGAGCTGGAAAATCATCCATGGTGGATGAATTGGTCCGACGCTTTATCCAAGCATTTCCCGATAAGCGAATCGGCTTGATCAGTGTAGATCCATCCAAACGAAAAACGGGCGGAGCGCTTCTTGGTGACCGCATCCGCATGAATGCCATTCATGATGACCGTGTTTATATGCGTTCATTGGCAACACGGCAATCGAACTTGGCTTTGTCCAAGCATGTCTCAGAAGGATTGGATGTGATGCGCGCGAGTGGATTTGACCTCATCGTTTTGGAAACCAGCGGCATTGGTCAGAGCGACACCGAGATCATGGATCACAGCGACGTTTCACTCTATGTCATGACCCCTGAGTTCGGAGCTGCGACGCAGCTTGAGAAGATTGACATGCTCGACTTCGCCGATGTTGTGGCCATCAATAAATTTGACAAACGTGGCGCTTTGGATGCCATTCGTGACGTCCGCAAGCAATTCAAACGCAATCATGACCTCTGGGAAGCCACTGATGCCGAATTGCCCATCGTCGGAACCATTGCATCACAGTTCAATGACCCGGGTACAAACCAACTCTTCATTGCATTGATGAATTGCCTGGCAGAGCGTACCAAAGCGCCTTTTGGCGTGCCTACAATCCCATCTGAGGAGTCAAGTGAGAAACTGTTTGTAATTCCACCAAAAAGAACGCGCTACCTCAGTGAAATCGCGGAGCAAATTCGAGCCTACAATGAGTGGACAGAGGAGCAGGCTGCAACAGCCGGGCAACTCCAATCTCTGCAAGAAGTGCAACGCTTATTGAATGACGGCACATCTGAAGCTCTGAATACCAAGGAGAAGGAAGTCCGCATGGAGCTGGATCCAAAAATTCTCGAGTGGCTGGAACATTGGCCAGAACTCAAAGCGCGATACGAAGAGGCCATCTACACGTTTCAAGTCCGCGGCAAAGACATCAATATTGAGACGCACAAAGAGAGCCTTTCCCACCTGCAGATACCGAAAATTGCCACCCCGCGCATCACGGGCTGGAGTGATTTGACCCGATGGTCACTGCAGGAAAATTTGCCCGGTCACTTCCCTTTTACTGCTGGCATCTATCCGTTCAAACGAGAAGGAGAAGATCCCGCTCGAATGTTTGCTGGGGAAGGTGGTCCTGAACGCACCAACAAACGGTTCCACTATGTCTCTCACGGGATGCCTGCCAAACGACTATCGACCGCATTTGACAGCGTGACCCTCTATGGGCGCGATCCAAATCGGCGGCCCGACATTTATGGCAAAGTTGGCAACAGCGGTGTCAGCGTTTGCTCTGTTGACGACGCCAAAAAACTCTACAGCGGCTTTGACCTTTGCGATCCTACGACCAGTGTTTCCATGACCATCAATGGTCCAGCGCCGATTGTTTTGGCCTTCTTCCTCAACGCTGCCACAGATCAACGTTGCGAGCAATACATCCGCGAACAAGGACTCGAAAATCAAGTCGAAAAAGTTCTTCGTGCCAAATGGGACGACAAGGGCATGCCACGACCGAAATACGAAGGCGATTTGCCCGAAGGTCACAACGGGCTAGGCCTGTTGCTTTTGGGGTGCACGGGTGATGAAGTGCTTCCCAACGACGTCTACAAACGATTAAAAGCAGAAGCCCTGAGTCAAGTACGAGGCACCGTTCAAGCCGATATCTTGAAAGAAGACCAAGCGCAAAACACGTGCATCTTCTCGACAGAATTCGCCTTGCGTCTCATGGGAGATGTACAAGAATCCTTCATTGAACGTTCGGTGCGGAATTTTTACAGTGTCTCAATCAGCGGTTATCACATTGCAGAAGCAGGAGCAAATCCAATCACGCAATTGGCGTTTACACTTGCCAATGGATTCACTTATGTGGAATACTATTTGAGCCGGGGAATGAACCTCGATCAATTTGGTCCCAACCTGAGCTTCTTCTTCTCCAATGGCATTGACCCTGAATACGCCGTAATAGGTCGGGTTGCACGTCGAATTTGGGCCAAGGCCATGCGTGAGAAATACAAGGCTAGTCCGCGAGCGCAAATGCTGAAATACCACATTCAGACATCTGGCAGATCGCTTCACGCGCAAGAAATTGATTTCAATGACATCCGCACAACGTTGCAAGCGCTTTATGCCATTTATGACAACTGCAATTCGCTCCACACCAATGCGTATGATGAAGCCATCACCACTCCTACTGAACACAGTGTAAGGCGTGCAATGGCCATTCAGCTGATCATCAACAAAGAGCTTGGCTTGACCAAAAATGAGAATCCGCTGCAAGGAAGTTTCATCATCGAAGCCTTGACCGATCTCGTCGAGGAGGCTGTCATGACCGAGTTTGATCGCATCACCGAGCGCGGCGGAGTGATCGGAGCAATGGAAACCATGTACCAACGATCAAGGATTCAAGAAGAGAGCTTGCATTACGAAATGCTCAAGCATACCGGCGAATTCCCCATCATCGGCGTCAACACATTCCTAGCCAAAAATGGTTCTCCCACACTGACGCCCGGTGAAGTCATTCGAGCGGAGGAAGAAGAAAAAGAAGGACAACTGCGTCAAGTCACGAATATGCACAAGCGCTACGCTGAAGAATCTCGCGATGCCATTGCGCAAGTTCAACAAGCAGCGATCGCTGGCAACAATGTCTTCGAATCGTTGCTCGAAGCCGTGAAGACTTGCACGTTGGGACAACTGAGTGAAGCCTTGTTCGAAGTCGGAGGTGCTTACCGAAGAAACATGTAATGGAAACCACCAAAGGAACGGCCGGCGTAGCTTGGATGTTACTGGCAACAGTGCTCTACACCGGCGCGAACCTTTGTGTGAAAGCTTTGGCCCACCTTCCCACGCAAGAATTGGTCTTTTTGCGATCCATTGTTTCGCTCGCACTCACCGCCGGGTGGCTAAAATGGCAAGGCTATTCACTGCTAGGAGTAAATCGAAAGTGGTTGCTGATTCGTGGCATTTTCGGAACAATTGGACTCGCTACATTTTTCCACACGTTGCGATTCATTCCAATCGCAAGTGCTACGGTTATCCAATACCTCAGTCCAATTTTCACAGTCTTGCTCGCCCGATATTTCGATGGACAAAAATCGATGCGTCCAGTTCAATGGGCCTTTTTCGCGACGGCATTTATAGGCGTTTTAATGGTCAAAGGATTTGACCAACGCATCAATTGGTTGTACTTCAGTCTAGGCGTAATCAGTGCAATGGCAGCGGCAGTCGCTTACTTGGCGACCATGAAATGCCGCGAAACAGATCATCCTGTGGGGGTTGTCATCTGGTTTCACTTGGTGGCGGTTCCGGTAACTGGATCATGGACTGCCTTTACTTGGGTTGCGCCGGTAGGTTCTGAATGGCTTCTTGCCCTTGCCGTTGGAATCTTGAGCGTCGTCGCCCAAGTCTCAATGACCTACGCTTTGCATCGCGGAGAAGCCAGCGTCATTATGCCCTTCAAATATGTCGGAGCCATTTTAGCTTTCACCTTTGGACTGCTCCTTTTTGATGAGAAACTGAGCACATTTGCACTTGTAGGAATGGGACTGGTCATCGCATCGGTCACAGCAAACACGGTCATCAAGCGGCGGGCAATCAAAGCTGCTTAGCCAACGATCCATTCAACGGAGACGACTTCTCACAACCATTCTCGAAATAAGAAAGGCAAAAGGCACATACCCGATTAAATCGATGGCAATCATCCAAGAAGGCATCGGAATCATCATGGCATTGGCCACCCCTCCTATGGTAAACCAAATCCCAATAGCCCAGCCAGGGAAAGTAGCCTTTAAAATGGACTCAGTGCGCAGCCACTTATCCGTAACGGGCGCGAAACGCATGGCAATGAATGCTCCCATTGCTGTCCCAAGCCAATGCGAAATCAGTGCGGCGATTTGAGGACCTAACCCCATAGAGGAAATGAATGCTCGAAGCGCCTCGGGATTGTTTTCAGGGAATTTCGCCAAAGCTGCTTCAGGAAACATGATTCCCGACAAATGATGCATCGTCATCATGAAAATGCTCCCAATCAAAATAGCTGCGATGTAGCTGACGATCCACTTTAAAATTTTCATCACAAATGGTTAAGGTAATTCTGTTGCTTCATTCCAAATCGCTCGATCGTAAACCCGCTGCAGCGCCTCGGTCACACTCCCCTTTCTCCCGCTTCCAATCAATCGGCCATCGATGGAACGAACATGCGCCAGACCTCCCATTGTGCCGGTAGTGAATGCTTCATCGGCTGTGTAAAATTCGGAAAGCGAAATGCGATCTTCACGAACCTGCAAACCTTCTTGCTTTGCCAAGTCTATGACAATGTTTCTGGTCAGACCAGGCAAGCACGCCACAGCGCTAGGCGTCAAAACTGCGCCATTCTTGACCGCAAAAACATTGGTAGCGTTCGTCTCTGCAACGAAACCTTCCAAATCAAGCATCATAGCGTCATCTGCACCCGCTACGTTTGCCTCGATTTTAGCAAGTATGTTGTTGAGTAAATTGTTGTGGTGAATCTTTGAATCCAAGGTCGATGGTGAATTGCGCCGAACCGAAGATGAAATCAACGCAATGCCTTCATCACCGTATACTAGCCCCTTGTATTCGGCCAGCACGATGAGGGTAGGACCGAACACATTCAATCGTGGATCCATTCCACTGGTGCTTTTTTTACCACGAGTAAGCGTGATCCGAGCATGCACTCCATCGGTCATTTGATTGGCTTGAAGCGTTTCAAAGACAGCACTGTAAACTTCTTCGGCGCTGGGTATCTCCACAAAAGCCAGCGCGTGCGCTGATGACCTCAGCCGCTCGACGTGCTCCTTCAATTGGAATGCTCGCCCTTGTCGAATTCGTAGTCCTTCCCAAACAGCATCGCCTCCTTGAACCACACTGTCCAACACACTGACCGAAGCCTCTTTTCGTGGCACCAAGCCATTGACCCATACCATTGTGTCTTCGTTGCGCGGATCAGGTTGATTGTATTTGGCCATACGATGAATTTTATGCGTCTACAGGTGTTCCTGCAATCTCCGAAAAACCGGCTCAACTTCTGCCAGAAGTTTAGAAAATTCAAAAGGAACTTCTTGTACTTCTGACCCCATATGTTGCGGAGACTCCCAACCAGACGAGGCATGCACACGCTGATACCAATACTTTGCCCATGCACCATCCTCCGGTCTAGGCCCTGGTTTCCAACTCAGCATTTCTTGCTCGAAAGGCACCTTCAAAAATGTGCAGATCCTGCGCAAGTTGGTTTCAGGATTCACAACCAAATCATCGGAATCTACCACCATGTATGGCCAGCTGTTTTCACAGCATTTCTGCAGCCATTCCCATTGGTGGTTGTAGCATAGATCCATTGCGGTAGGCTGATCGACATGAGCGCGAAAAGAACGAATCACTTTTCGAGGATCGCGGATCAAAAAAACATGTTGGTGATCCTGAAAGGGAATGCTGTTGGTTCCTTCCAAGTGATTGGCCATATGCTTGAGAAAGAGGTGACTTCCACAGCTATTCCATGCATGCACAATGGACTCAAAGTCCGCATTCATCGTTTGCAGAACCTCCTCTCTCGAAGGGCGCTTTACCCCTGTCAACTTTAGAAAATGTGCAAACAATGGCTCGTCTACCACCCTGAAGTCTGAACGCTGCGCAAAGCTGTACATCAGTGCAGTGCTGCAATTGCGTGGACCAGACCACAAGGAAACTTTCATCTCTTTATCGAAGTACCGAAACGTTGCCGTTGATGATTCGAGGAGACAATTCGTGAACAGACTGCACTTCCAACATAAACATGTACAGACCATCTCTCACAAAATGACCACCAGACTGGTGTTCTCCAATCCAAGGCTCCTCCGGGTCAAACGACTCGAAAACTACCTCTCCCCAGCGATTCATCACCATCAAGTGGTAAGACTCTGTTTTGAATGCGTTTCCTACTGGCAAAAAAGCATCATTCAAGCCATCGTTGTTCGGGCTAAATGCATTCGGCACATACATCGCAAAATCAACAGGTCGGAAGTAAGCCACAATCTCTTCATAGTCTTCGACCGCTAGCGTAATGCTTGGAGCCTTTGCTCCAGGGTTTGGAATGGTGTTTGCAATCTCCCATCGGTCAAACTCCCAGAATTCAACGGGCGATGCTTCTGCATTCAACAGTCCATCCAATTCCAAACCGCCGGTCCATTGATTTGTAACAATGACTTCGCCCCCTTCCAATCTTACAGACCCTTTCAGAGCAGGCTCAACACGTACGCTTAAATCAATGTGCTCAATGACATCAAAATTTGCTGTTACTGTAGCTGCTTGGGTGATTGAAATCCCTCCATCTGCAGCGAGATCCGAAGGGCTGACAGCTGTTCCTGTCGTGGTCCAGCCTGTGAATATGTGCCATTCATCTAGGCCCACCGCTTCGACGGTATGCGCTCCATACTCCAAAGTCTCAGTCGTTGGATAACCATTGAGCATCGCCCCGTCCACAATGATGTCACCTGCTCCCGCAGGATTCACATCAAACACAACTTCCTGGGGATCTGCATTTGCTGCGAAATAAGCGATAATCGTGGCATCACCGTTGAGCGTGAAGTTCAAATTCGGGTTTGTTGGATTGGTCAACGGCACGTCACCGTCCAATACGTCCCAAAACAAGAACAGTTCACCATATTCTTCTTGCGCTTCAAGCGCCATGGGCACGCCTGCAAAGTAAGTGGCATCAAGTGGCATGTCGTAAGGACCAATGTCCACAGAATTCACTTCAATCTGTCCCAAACCGTCTATGATAATCGTCAATGTGACTGCCTCTACATCATAACAGTCTTCAATCCCGCCAATCAAGGTTTCAGCGCACCGCTCATCAATGAAGTCATGAATTTCTTGAACATTTTCTTGCCAAGCATTGTAGTTGCCCTCCCAACGCTCAATTTGTCGAGGCATCTCCGGATCGATGACGTTGATCATGCTATCCAAAACAGCATGCATGTTGTCGCAACTGAAGTGGGTATTGCTCAAATCAGCCCAACGGTTGATGTAGGTGGCCCAAAACTCTTCGTTCTCGAGGAGTGCATTGAACATCGGGATATGCCCTTGACCACCGGGATTGTTGAGCGATTCGGGGTTGCACGGATCTGCATCCGGTCCTTGAGAAGGAATGCCTGTATAATTGGCCCCGTGACCAAATGTGTTGTCCATATCCCAAAGCGCATAACGCCACTTTTTACCAGAGCCATCTGGGTGGCGGCCGCGCCACCAGGCAGTGTTCCAATTGAGCCAGTCTGCGCAGACAACGAAGGAATTCAATAAAACATAATCAATCATGCTCATTGTGTTGAACACACTTTGAACGTATTCGTAATTCGCAGCAACCGTCATGTCTTCCGAAGTGATGAAGTCAACGAGAGGAGCCCAATCATTATCGCTTCCGTATTCAACCCAAGTGCCGCCCCACGTTTTGATAAAATCTACAAAGTGTCTTGGCTGGTCGTAGTATTCTGTTGTGAAATCCAAGTCGTCCACTTTTTCACGAATTTCATAAACGCCCCAGTACTCTCCGTTCAGGTAAAGAATGCAACTTTCATTGGTTCGCTCGTCTACCTTCAGGTCAGCCAAATGGCTGAGCGTCTGCACATAAGCATCGCGAATGTGTCCACCACCGGAGTAAGGGTAGTTATCATTGGCCGCTGCTTTGAAAATCAATCGCTGGTATTCTTCCCTTTCCTTTACATGAAACAACTGGCCAGGAATCGCATGGCTATGTCCCATCTGGTCACGGGTGATATAATCAAAGCCTTTCTGTGGGTAGGCATTGGAATCGTTTCCGTGCTCGTTTGAATCTCCGCTTGCTTCACACCAATATGTGCCATCGGCATTGAAGAATTCCAAGTGACATGGCTCATCCGGGGTGCCGCCTCCCCATCCACCAGGCCAAGCACCGTCTTCAATGCCATCACCAGATGCGGACACAACCATGATGGTGTGACTATCATTTCCAGTGAAATACGTATTGGTGTTCACATGCGAATCTGCGAGAGTGGCTGTCCCATCAATGCATCGAGCGCGCACTACCGTCGTTTCAGAAACAAAAATCGGTCCTGTGTAGATTGGATCTGCGTCTGTTGGAGCGTATCCATTCGTCGTGTAATGGATATCAAATCCTGCAGGAGCTGTGATGGTCACGTTGGTTCCGCCTGCGTAAAATCCCGATTCCTCTTGAAACTGAGGCGTCGGTGAGTAGTCATTGTACAAAGCTGGATTGGCCACGTCCAACGCTCCTCCTGGCGTTGGATTGGTGCACAACATCCAATCGTTGGTTCCTTCAACTCGGGCCCAACTGTGGTCTGCTTGGTTGGGAGTCCAATCCACACCAAATGTGTAGGATTCCAAAATATTGTCATCGGGATCTGAGAAAACAATCGACTCTCCGATGGTTTGGGTAACCTTGAAATTGGTATTCAAATACCCCCCAGCGTACAAAAATTCTGGTACCTCGCCCTCATTCGAGCACATGACCAATAGATATCCCCCGGCAGGAACAATGGTTCCATCGGGTATCTCAAACATATCAGAATTGTCCGGGTTGTCAGACAAAAAGTGTCCACCTAAATCCGCATCCGTAGGACCTGCATTGTAGAATTCGACAAAATCCTCGTTGTCACCCGCAACACCTAGAGAATAATTTGCGGCTGAAAACTCGCTAATGATGACCTGTCCAGACATCAACGTGCACCAGATAAGGCCGACTAAAGTCAGTGAAAATGATTTCATTTCTTGCTTAAACTCATTCAACATTCAAACGCCCAGTAAAGTTCCCAACCGAAGCACCTTTTAACGTGTAGATGTAGGCGCCGCTTTTCAAAGCCCCTCGCTCAATGACGTGGCTCGTTCCGAGAATTTGTTCTTCATACACCACTCTTCCAGTGGCATCCGCGATGGACAAAGTCAACCGTTCGCGGGTTGGATTTGAAAACCGCAATGTAGCAGACTCCACCATTGGATTTGGGAAGAGCAATGGTGCGTTGGCTTCCTGCGCAGAAGCCACTCCACTTGAAACAACGCATCCATCTTGAATGAAATTCAGCGTATTGTGATAATCGTCGTTGACAACGTCAATGATGGTCTCCAAGCACACCTCGTCTTCAACCGAAGACCAATACAAACGAACAAGTGGCGTGTATTCATAATGCTTGGACATGCTTTCATTCGCATAGGAAAGCCCGATCACTTCTGAGCCACCGGGAGCAAAAGAAGGAGTGATATTGAATTCCAAAGGATCGGCCAAGTTGGTGGTTGAAGAGATTTCAATCCCGCTCATCTCAAATTGATAGCCAACAATCCGATTGTGCGGATTCAAAACGTGGATGTCGAGGTATTGCTGAGTCCAGTTCACTGCGCCGATGGAAAAATGAACCGAATCAAATGGATTGATGATATGGTTCACGGGAAAGTTGCACTTGTCGTGGTAGCCCGAACTATCCGGGTGTTGATGGGCAACATTGTAATGCTGGCACAGCGCCATGTGCGCAGCATCGGTAACGGTGATCAAATCGTCTTGATCCACATCTGTGCAAGGCAAGGCCTCGATGTCATCACCAAGAATGTGCTCCACATAAGCCACTGCATCTGCCATCTCTTGCTCTCCATTGTAGTCCAAATCTCCCAATAGCGCTGTCCCGTTGCAGTCACCGTTGCAATCAGCCTGTGCTGTCCCAAATGGAGTGCCAGTGCAGTCGTCAAACGGCTCGCAACCTTCAATGGTTTCTACAACCAGTGATCCTGAAGAACGATCCAGATTGATGCACACAGCAGCGTGGTTGTTTTCGTAAGAAATTTCGTCATGTCCCAAAGCATCAGGAATGAAGTCGTAATTGGCGCGAACAAGAAGATAGTAAGTGCCATCAACCACATCCGTGACATCAATCCACTGGCAGCTCAGACCAGAACCGTAGATATCACCGCAACCTGCAGATATGCCCATGTTGCCGCATCCGTATTGTCCTGTGCCTCCTCCGCTGCATTCCAAATCCATCACACAAAAACCGTTCTTGAAGCCAATCGGAATTACCTGCCCCTCTAGGGTAAATAAGTCGTATTTAGCATATCCCTTGTGATGCCAATGGTTGTGGCAATCGCCAAATTCGAATTGATTGTTGTCGCCGTCACTCGGCACTCCGATGTAGTAATCAAGTTCTCCAATGTTCAAGATGTGTGTGGTAAATCGCACCAATTCACGGCTTCCAAATCCGTTCAAACAACCCTCTTCGATGTAACAATCTGATTCATCGACTGCCATCACCTCGGTACTGAGGCTATTTACGATGGCCTCTGCACTTACAATTAAATCAGGGCCTGTGCAATCGGGGTCACCTGGATACACACAATCACCGCTGTCCACCTCAGCCATTGGGTTATAGTTGCAAGCGTCTTCGTCGGTGCAACCTGTAGGCAATCCAACGAATTCAAATTCCCAGTCAAATCCTGCGGCACACGGCGCGGTGGTTGACTCAACAAGCAACTCCAAATCAAAGCTAATGTCTGAACTCGTGAAGTTGATTTGATGCACTTCTACAGCGATCACATTTGTTCCTTCCAGCAAATCAAGCTGAACCATGTATTCGTTCAAAGATGACTCGCCATTTCCAATCATTTCTGTGGCGGCAAATGTGCTGGCGTCAATTGCACCTTCCGGCATGTTGCTGCGCAGCAACTCTTCCCCATTCAAGTAAACCACTGCTCCGTCATCTCGGCGCAAACGCAAAAGCCCACTGACTCCATCGGCATCCTCTCCTTCATACTCGAAAGACTGTCGGAAATAGGTCGTTGTGTGCTTGTTCGCAGCATCAACACCGTAGCTCACAACAGTTGCTTCATCTCCATCTCCGTAGCCTAATTCTGCATCTCCTGAAGACCAATTCAAGTCATCGAAATCATTGGCCATCCAATCCGAACCCAAATCTTCACCGGTGTCGAGGTAATTCCAAGTAGACTCCAAATCCACCAATCCGTCAAAGTCAGCATCTCCCAATCCCATTCGAATCCAATACGAAATTCCGCCTTCGAGCAATACCGTTAGATTGGCTTGGTCTCCACAGCCACCTTCTTCGTCGTCGTAATAAATTGAGCCTTCATTGGTCTCATCAAAATTGCCCATGTTGCAGTAATCGTAAATCCACAACCGGGTGTCGCATTCAACGTCGCAAGTGGAAAACAAAAACATCCCATTTGTGGGAGGCACAAATTGGTACCATGCATTGCTAGCCGCTTGACTCACCATTCCGTAATCTGCTTCAGTAAGTTCAAAAGCGTCATTGCAGGTGAATCCAGGAAGGCAATCAAAGCTGGTGGTTTCACCATAGCCTATTGCGCCGCCTGAAGCCATTTCTACTCCGTCTTGAAAAACCCAATAGCCGCCTGGCTCAAAAATTCCGTCGCCAAACGAGTCGTAAATCGAAAACTGCAAACATGCGTTTTCGATTGAACCATCAATGCAGATGGTGTCACCTATTGCCCCGCCAGATGCAATCATTTCATTCTCCAGAAGCAATTCCCAAGATGTTTCATTTGGGTAAGCGTCAGCAACGATTACAATCTGAATCGTCGATTCGTCTTCTGTGCATTGCGCATTGACAGCATTGATTGAAGCAAAACCAACGATTAAAATGAGCAGAACAGCTTCGTTCAAAAGGGCTGAAACACGAGAATATGTTCGATAAATCATAGGTTGCGGTTTCGGTTGCGGTCCTCGAAGATAAACCTTCTTCGTTCAAACAACTTGCCAGCATCAAAAAGGGTTGCCTCAGTGCTTGAATGAAGTCAGAGATTGCCTTATTTTTGCACCATGGGACATGATTCTACACACGGACACGAGAGCGATCCGGAACAAAATGAGATTGGAGGGCCGGTCACCTTCGCACTCATCGTATTTGCACTGATTGTTACTGTGATTGCCTTCTTGGCCTGATCCAGAGGAAACGACTGAGATCAAGCGTTGAAGCAGGTGAACAACGCACCAAGTCAAACACTTGGATGCGTGTTACCCCTTTGTGTCAGCTTATTGCAATCAGATTATTGCTAAAGCCTCATTCGTCAGTGACCGGGTCTTGAATGGACCGCACGAAAGTTGGAATTACTCGCGAACAAGGTCCATCTCATCTAACAGATGACCCGCTCCGGCATACACATCAGTAATCCAAAGAACGTATCGAATGTCCACCATGATGTTTCTGCAGCGTGTTTCATCAAATAAGATGTCACTCATTGTAGACTCCCATGAGCGATCGAAATTGATGCCCACCAAATAACCATCACCGTCAATCGCCGGCGAACCCGAATTTCCGCCTGTGGTGTGATTCGAACCTGTGAAACACACAGGAAGGCTGCCTGTTTCATCCGCGTAGTTGCCCCAGTCTCCAGCGCGAAGTGCTTCTACTAAGTCCAGTGGTAGGTCAAAGTCAGCATCTCCCGGGATGTATTTCTGAAGAATTCCTTGCGCCGTGGTGAATGGAAGATATTCCATGCCATCATAAGGAGATGACCCCTCCACTCGACCGTATGTCAAGCGCATGGTGCTATTGGCATCGGGAAAGAATGCTTTCTCAGGAAATAAATTGCGCAAAGCTTTCGTGTAGACTCCGGTGAGTGAATCCAAGGCCAAGGAATGCTGTCGGTAACTCGGTGCAACTTGATCGAAATACACCGACCGCATGGATTGGACCAATTTGAAGATCGGATCCTTGGACAACTTTGAGAACGACTTTCGACTTGGCTTCGCGAGCATGTCTTCCATAGACTCCCGGCTGGAAAATGGACTCTTGGAGAACATTTCACTCGCCCATGCACTCGGATTTTCGATGTTCTGCATGGAATTTGGAATGAACTGGGGCTCTAAATGGCTGACGTAAGGCGTCAACAATGCCGCAAGAATCTCCTCATCCACGCGCGGATCATATTGCCGAAAATGGTTTTCCGTTCCTGCCTTCAATTTGGCGATCGCAGCATCAAGTTCACCTCGCTCTTCCAGTGACTGCCAAGACTCAATCACAGGAGTAAATGACTGTGCAAAATCCAAAATGTCAGGACCGTAGTAAACCCACTCGATGAACATGCTGCGTGCCAATTGATAAGGGAACAATGCCAGATTCTCGGCTTGCATGCTCGAGATGACCCGCATCCAATCTGGATTTTCTGCCGCAGACGCGCGCGCCATAAATTGCATTTCAAGGTTTCTTTTCTTCCCCACCGCGTCCAATTCTGTCAAGCCTTTGTTCTGACCGATCCACTTCTTCCAGGCGTTTGCAATGGAACTTTGTTTGTCAGCATATGCAATGCGCAATTCTGCCGACTCGGCGCGAGCTGAATTGATCACTGCCAAAGAAGCCTCACGCATTTGAATCCGAGCTGGATTCAATTGATCGATCACGCGAGTCACTGCGTCACTCGTCAAATATTGCTCGGTGCGTCCTGGAAAGCCAAACACCATTGTGAAATCTCCTTCCTTGGTGCCTCCAATATTGACTGGAAAGTGATGCCCCGGGCGAAACGGAACATTCTCAGCTGCATAGTCAGCAGGAGCATTGTTGGCATCCGAATAGATTCGAAACATACTAAAATCACCGGTGTGCCTCGGCCAAACCCAATTGTCCGTGTCTCCTCCAAACTTTCCCACGGCAGAAGGAGGTGCACCAACCAACCGCACATCATTGTATGTAATTGTGGTGATCAAATAATGGCTGTTTCCGAAATCAAACGCCACTACCTTTCCTTCCAAGCCAGAACCATCCGTGGCAGCAAGGACCAAATCCTCTTTCGTTTGTTCAGGATTATCCGAATTGGCGATCGCCTCAGAAACATCCTCAATTCGATGAATGAAACGAGCAAACAAATCTGGATTGACCAATTCTTCCTCTCGACTCATGGCCCAGAACCCATCGCTCAAATAGTCATTCTCCACCGTGCTGTGAAATGCAATTTGACCAAAACCACAATGATGATTGGTCAGTAAAAGCCCCTCCGCACTGATCATTTCCGCGGTGCAACCACCGTTGAAATGAACCACAGCATCTTTCAAAGAACCCTCGTTGATGCTGTAAATATCTTCCGCACTCAAGTGCATGCCCATCGCCTGCATGTCGCCTTCAACCGCATTGAGCAATGTGGGGATCCACATGCCCTCTTTGGCTTGCGAGTCAAAAGTCAATGTCAAAGCCAGCGTCGACGCCAATGTAAAAACAGACAGTTTCGTGAAGGAAAACATAGCAGGAGCAGAAATTTGAAGCATTCGAATTGTTATTGAGTCATCCAATGAGAAGCCGAATATAGTTCCCTTAAAATGGAGCGTCCAAAGCTCGCCATTGTTAGTTTTACATTGAATTTCCATTTCCAACCCTGCATAACATGATCCAGCCCTCCATCGATTTGCGATCTGACACCATCACACGGCCAACATCCGACATGCTCAAGGCGATGTACGAGGCCAAAACAGGAGATGACGTCTTCGCAGAGGATCCTGCCGCAGTGGAACTACAAGAACGCTGTGCAGCATTGTTTGGCCACGAATCTGCCTTGTACTGCCCTTCCGGAACCATGACCAATCAAATCGCCATTAACGTGCATGTGCGTCCGGGAGATGAAGTCGTCTGCGATCGCAAATCTCACATCTACAACTACGAAGGTGGAGGCATTGCACGAAATTCAGGTGCTTCCGTGCGCTTGATCGAAGGTGACAACGGCAGGTTTCGCTGGTCCGATGTCATTTCTGAGATCAATCCCAGCGATAGCCACTACGCAAGGACTTCGCTGGTCTCCGTCGAAGACACCTGCAATCGTGGAGGCGGATCGGTCTGGGACTTACAGGATTTGAGGGATATTCAAACCGGATGCCGTGGAATCAACTTGCCACTGCATCTTGACGGTGCACGTGTCTGGAACGCCCTCATTGCTCGCAATAACAATGCTGTGCCCACTGAAGATATCTGGCGGTCCTACGGAAAGACATTCGATTCTATTTCCGTTTGCTTCTCCAAAGGACTCGGTGCGCCTGTGGGTTCTGTTTTAATTGGAGGTCAAAGCTTCATTGAAGAAGCACATCGAACCCGCAAAGTACTCGGCGGAGGAATGCGGCAAATCGGAGGATTGGCTGGCGCTTGTATTCATGCGCTCGACCATGAATTGCCCCGCATGAACCAAGATCATATTCACGCACAAGAATTGGCAAAAACGCTCGAAAACATCGAATGCGTTGATTCCATCGAACCCGTGGATACCAACATTGTCATTTTTAGCGTAAAAGCGCATGTGTCTGCCGATCAATTTGTGGCATGGGCGGACAAACAAGGAATTGCTTGCTTCCCATTTGGGGGGCAAAAAGTGCGCTTTGTCACTCATCGTGACGTCACAGAAGATCAGATCAAGCGTGCGTGCACTTTGTTGAAGCAAGCGCAATTCTGAGGCGGGCTGCCATCAATCTCAGCGCATCACGTTCAAAGCGTGGACGAGCGAGCGCTCCTCATCTTGAAACTGAATCGTGTAGCGTCCAAGAGGCCAAGAGCTTACATCAAATACCGACTCACCTGCCCCGTACCACTGACGTTCTGCAACTTTTCTTCCTCTGGCATCAAATGCCGTTGCTTTCCAGCCATTTTGACCGCAAGCAACGTTCATGAACACTTCGTCTGAAGCAGGGTTGGGATAAAGGAACCGATCTGCGAGCCCCAATTCGTCCATCCCAACAGCGCAATCATGCACTGTCAGCAATAAGGCATCCGCAAATGAGCAGCCCGTATCAGTGGAGCCGGCCAAAATGATGCTGTACGTCCCAGGTTCAAAATCACCGGGAGCAACATAATAGAATTGATTGGTCGACCCGTCCTGCCATTCGTAATCGTAACCGAGTGGGCCATAAAGCAGCAACGGTTCATCTTCGCAAATAATGGTGTCATTCCCGATACTAAAATCTGACGATTCAACCTCTGGTATGTAGGCCGTAACGGAATTTGGACAACCGTTCGCATCACTCAATGAAAGTTGATAGGTGCCCGGGAAGAGGTTGTAAAGATCCTGTTCTTCCGAAGAAAACTCATCAGGGCCGACCCAATTGAATGTGTACTCTCCTGAAGCTCCCTCCACGGCAATCTCGACTGAGCCATCTGCTGCATCTGCGCAGGAAGCCTCAACAATGGAAGTCTCAATGCTCCAAGGGTCCGGCTCTGTGATTGTTCGGACAATGGAAAATTCAGCTCCACACGTGGTCGTGATCTCTGCTGTGTATGTTCCCGGAACCAAGTCAAAGATCCAAGCATCTTCTGATATGAAGCCATTTGGACCTGTCCATGAACAACTGAAATCTGCGCCTCCTAAATTCACATAGGGAAGCAAGAGGCCATTCGCCTCAAAATCCTTGTCCAATGGGCACGTGACATTGCGTTGCTGAGCATCAGCACTTGTGTCACTTTCATCCAAAGTGGATACCGTGATGTAGGCATCGCCTGTCTGACCTCCCCACCCTTCGACTTGGACCAAGTACGTCGCTCCGGCTTCGAGGCAACTCGTATACATGATGGAGCGGTAGCCTCCGCATTGATCATCGCCTGCTGCTATCAATTGAAATGTGGCCCAATCCGCGCAGTCGTCAACTTTGTAAAGGGCAATTTGCGTATCGAAACTTGCGCTGTCTGTGCACGAAGAAATCATGAGCGGTGCATCTGTCTCAGGTGAAAACGAAACCCATCCAGAAGCAGAGACAACACCATCGGAGCCACACCATGAACCTGGCAATCCACAAGATCCATTTGGTGCAGCCATCGGTGATACCTCACCCGCTTGAACCGTAGCTCCCACCGTAGAAATCATTGCCGTAGGCCCATCAACCAAAACGGGAGCAGCGTCGCAAGGCACATCATTTTCTACGAGCAAACTCTGCCCTGCTGTGAATGTCCAAACATTGCCTGCGCCCGTTCCATTGAAGATACCAGAGAGTATTCCGTTCATGAGCAAGTCAAATCGAGAACCTCCATCGCCGTAGCTATCCACATGAATCAAATCATAAGCCTGCCCAGAAGTCGCACAGAATGGACCTTCTACGTAAATCGAATTGTTGCCATATGTCGTTCCTCCAGATCCATCAGCACCCGCACCATCGCAGCCCACATCCACGGAATTTCCACCGCTGGCTAAAAATTCAACACTGCCACAGCCCAACCCCGTTGGAGTTAGCTCCCAATACATTTCGTAACCCCAAGCATCCGTATCAATCACAAATTCAATGGGAGTTTGTCCTTCATCACATTGCGACAAAAGATTTGTTGGTGCACTCAAAGCTGCGAGCAAACCAATTGTAAAAAGCACTGATTTCAATTTCATTTTTCGAATATACTTCAATTGGAAACAGTGGCAATAGCACCTACTTTTGATGCCGCAATGCTTGTCCTCCTGTCTCCATCCAAAACCATGGCATCTGATGCTCCTTCTGTTCAGTTTGAACCGAGCCAGCCTGTGTTTTTGCAAAGGGCTGAATTGCTGATGTCAACCTTGAAGAAAATGGGGATTGGTGAAATTGAAGCACTGATGAAAGTGAGCCGATCCATCGCAGAAGATGTGCAGGAACGGTGCTCAAAATGGTCCGTTCCATTCACGGAGGAGAATGCAATGCCTGCTGCATATGGGTTCAAAGGCGCGGTTTACACCGGGCTTGACACGCGATCTTGGACCACAGAAGACATGGAATTCGCTCAAGGCCATCTTCGTATTTTGAGTGGCCTTTATGGACTTCTTGGCCCAAAAGATTACATGCAACCATACCGCCTTGAAATGGGTCTGAAATGGCCCAATACACCGGAAAACAAGAATCTGTATTCCTTTTGGGGAAGCGAATTGCAGTTGCAAATAAATCAGCAGTCGCAAGGGCTTATTGTGGACCTTGCGAGTCAAGAGTACAGCAAAGCTGCCCAGTTAAAATCAATCAATCAGCGTGTCATCACACCTGTTTTTAAAGATTTGGTCAAAGGAGAGTACAAGGCGCTTATGGCTTATGCCAAACAAGCGAGGGGCGCCATGGCGAAGTTCATCATCCAAAACCAAATCATCAATCCTGAAGAGATGAAAGGGTTTGAAGGAATGGGCTACCAATGGGACGCTTTGTTATCTGAAGGAGATACCTGGCTATTTACACGAGACAAAAATTCAATCGCATCATGAAGTCATTACCAATCATAAGCCAACGGCTCAAAAAAGCCTTTGGAATCATCATCATCACAATGCTTGTCACCAATGCACAAGCTCAAAATCCAACTCCATCTATGGAAGAAATTAGTTACGCGCTTGGCGTGTTATTCGCAAAAAACCTTCAAGACCAAGGGCTTGAATCCATTTCCACAACCGAAATGGCTGAGGGACTCGCGAGTCAAATGAAAGGTGAAGCTCGACTTACGCCAGAACAAGCCAACGAAATGGTTGGCGAATTCATGCAAGCCAAACAAATGGAAGCCTCTGCCGGATATGACGCAGAATGCAAGGCATTCCTTGGCGAAAATGCAAAGAAAGATGGCATCCAAACCACAGCATCAGGGCTGCAATACATCCATGAAACTGTTGGAGAAGGTGACTCACCGACAGCTGCTTCTACGGTGACAGTTCACTACCGAGGCACTTTGATTGATGGGACAGAGTTCGATTCATCCTACTCACGAGGAGAACCGATTTCCTTCCCATTGGGGAATGTGATTCCAGGATGGACCGAAGGTCTTCAGCTGATGAAGCCTGGAGGAAAAACGATGTTCTACATCCCGCAAAATTTGGCGTATGGTGCAAATCCGAATCCCAACGGGCCTATCCCCCCGCTAGCTGCTCTCATTTTTGAAGTGGAGTTGATCTCCGTCCAATAAGAAGCAAAACGACTCACATCAAAAACCTCAGAGCTGTGCTCTGGGGTTTTTTCTTGCTTTTACTTTTTTCAAATGCAATTGATCGGATTGGTCCAAACGTCTGGCTGAGTTTCGTCTCCTGTTCATTAGTTTGCGTGTTATGAATGCACTCATCACCAATGATGCCACCGTACTGGGGCTTCTCATCGCAACATTAGCACTAGTTTTTCATTGCAGCTCGCTTCCTCGATTCAAGGGGTTTTTCAAGATTATCCCTTCACTTCTCCTGTGCTACTTTCTTCCTGCAGCCTATAATTCGCTTGGCCTTGTGGATGGTGAAGCGTCAAATTTGTATTTCGTCGCATCGCGGTACCTGCTGCCAGCGAGTTTGGTTTTGCTCTGTTTGAGCATTGACCTCAAGGGCATTTGGAACTTGGGACCAAAGGCACTCATCATGTTCTTCACGGCAACCATTGGTATCGTGATCGGCGGTCCAATCGCCCTATGGGCCGTCAGTTTCATTGAGCCTGGTGTACTCGGTGGAGATTCACCTGAAGCATTCTGGCGTGGATTGTCCACTGTCGCTGGGAGCTGGATTGGCGGTGGAGCCAATCAGGCTGCATTGAAAGAGATATCGCAAACGCTGGACGATCAATTCAGCGCAATGCTCATCGTCGATGTATTCGTGGCTAATCTTTGGATGCCTTTCCTTTTGGTAGGTGCAGGAATGAGCGCTGTATTGGATCGCAAACTCAAGGCCGATTCTTCCGCTGTGGATGCGCTGAAAGAAAAGGTGGAGAAATTCCAACTGGGAATTGCCCGCATCCCAACATTTCAAGACCTCATGATCATTGGAGGCATTGCATTCGGTGCAGTCGCTGTGGCTCACTTAGCCGCAGATGGCTTGGGACCTGCGTTCAAATCGTGGTTCAGTTCAATCCTCTCTTCGAACCCTGGTAGCTTTGTTCAATACCTCAGCAGCTTGGAACAAGGGTTCTTTTGGCTTGTGGTAGCTGCAACTGCAATTGGCATCGGACTTAGCTTTACCAAGCTTCGAAATTATGAAGGTGCGGGAGCCAGCAAAGTGGGCAGTGCCTTTCTCTATATCCTGGTCGCCACAATTGGCATGAAAATGGACGTGGTTGAATTGTATCACAACTGGGATTTGTACTGGTCGGTCATCCTCATCGGTCTGTTGTGGATGGGCATTCACATCATTACACTTCTGACCGTTGCCAAAATCATCAAAGCACCGTTTTTTTATGTTGCTGTTGGCTCACAAGCCAATGTCGGTGGAGCAGCCTCTGCGCCCATCGTAGCGAGTGCATTTTCTCCCGCATTAGCGCCCGTTGGTGTGCTGCTTGCAGTGCTCGGTTATGCCGTAGGAACAGTTGGTGCAATCGTTTGCATGGAATTGATGCACGCAGTGTCCATGTAGTCAAGAACAGCCAATCCTCACCCGAGGAAATGCCCCATCATCGCTCGCTTCACTTCAAGATAATCGGCATTTTCAGGTTGGGCCTCAATGACCAGTGGGACCCGATTCTGAACTTCAATGCCAAGCTCAATGAGCGATTCCACTTTGAGTGGATTGTTGGTCATTAACCGAATCGATGATACATTCAGGTCTCTTAAAATCAGTGCGGCGACCTCATAAGAACGAGCATCTGCCTCGTGTCCGAGGGCTTCATTGGCCTTGATTGTATCCAAGCCGTCATCTTGAAGATTATAAGCCTTGAGTTTTTCGACCAATCCGATGCCTCTTCCCTCCTGCCTCAAATAGATCAGGACACCTCCTTCCTTTCCAATTTGTTCGAGCGACCGATCCAACTGCTCTCCGCAGTCGCAGCGAGATGAATGAAAAAGATCACCCGTCATGCATTCGCTATGGATTCTTACCAAGGGAGTATTGTCAGTTCCAGAAGTCGCGTGCAGGGCAACATGAGGAAATAAATCCTGGTCCTCACCATAAGCTGACATGGTAAAGGTACCCATCGATGTAGGCAGACGAGATGATACAAGTTTTCTCACAGTTCAAAGATAATTGATGCATTGACTGCAGTGATTCATCGAAGCGAAGAAATGTGAAGGTCAGCAAGTTCATTTACGAAAATGGCCGGTTCCCTCTCGGGAACCGGCCATTTCTATAAATATTCTTCTATTTGGGCTTATTCGCCACACGTTGTTCCAAAGACAGATAGGAACGTCAACAAGTCTGGTGTTGCTACCAGTCCGTCACCATCCAAATCACCTGGGCAATCGTCTGATTCAAAGGCACATGATCCGTTGTCTGTATTTGCTGCCGCGTCATAGTTGTCTGCTGCTTCATAGATGCAACCGTAAACCACTGGTGTCGCGCATGATCCGTCGTCTTCCGTAGCAGCCAAGTCGAACTCAGCGTATGCTGGATCCGTGCAACCTGCAATTGGGCAAGTCGCAACGCATGAACCAGCGCAAAGTTCAATCAAACCTGCTTGAGCAAGTGCTCCATAGTTGAGGTTCTCTGTTGGACCGCCCAACACCCAATTTGAAGCGCATTGGAAAGGAGCATGAATGGTGTAACCCCATCCCGACCAGCCATCAGCCTCGCCAGTGGCGGCAATTACGTACTCGAAATATGTTCCTTCTGGTAAGCTCAGTGTGCCCTCAAAACGACCGTTGTTCCAGTTGTAGACAAGCTCCACTCCCCAGCCGTTCCAGCCGTTCCACGAACCGTTGATCACAACTGCAGAATAGTCAGAATCGAGCAAATAAGCATAATTCGTCATATCAATGGAGAACAACATATCCACCATTGGCGTGCATGACCCATCTGTTGAGCATTCGCTGAAGCACGTATTCACAACGTGATCTTCTGTGATGTTCGAGAGCAAACGATCATTCCAAGTGCCATCCGCACAGTCTTGTCCTGCAATGTTTTCTTTGCAGCTCCAATCAGCACAAGCACCGTTTGTGAATGTGTAATTTCCGCTGTAAGGTGTAGCGAGTTCAAGTGTAATCGAATAGACACCGTCGCCGTCCTCATCGGTCATTGGGTTGTCGCCTGGAGCACCGAAGTCAACGCCACCAGCCAAGAAGACACCTTGTGGAGAAACCTCTTCATTCTGCATGTTTACATTCCATGTAACCATGGCAGTGCCAGCTGCTGAACAAGTTTCGCTGCATTCTCCGAAACAGAAGGTCACTGTTGTGTCCTCCGTAATATCAGTCAACAGTCGATCATTCCAAGTGCCTTCCGCACATTCTTGGCCTGATAGATTTTCCTTGCATGCGAAGTCACCGCAAGCACCGTTGGTGAAGATGTAAAAATCCGTGAATGGAGTTGGCAACTCCAACGCAACAGTGTAAACACCATCACCATCCTCATCTGTCATTGGGTAGTTACCAGGAGCGCCGAAGTAAGCCCCTCCTGCAACGAATACACCGCTTTCTGCGACTTCTTCGTTGGACATGTCAACGTTGAACGTTACCAAAGCTGTGGTTGGTTCAACACCGGTGCAAATGTCACAAGAATTGTAACAAACCAAGCCGAGCGTTTCGTCCGCAGTGCCTGTCGTCATTGAGCGATTGGTAAATCCATCAATCGTCACGGTGCATTCTGCACCTTCGGCAAATTCCTCTTGGTTGGCCCATCCGTCTAGGGTGAACTTGTACTCGTAAGAAGCCTCAGGATTCAAGTCGATTGTGATCGCATAAATGCCATCTGCATCTTCATCCAACATTTCATTGCAACCTCCACACCAGCCGTTGAAGCTACCGTTCAAGTTGACAACTGCATATGCCCCGAGGTAGTCATTCATATCCACTTGGAACGTAACCGCGACAGTTTCTGATACAGTTCCGCAAGCCTCGCATGAGTTGAAGCACACTGCATCTAAAATCTGATCGCCAGTGACGTCAAGCGCACGGTTGGTGAAACCACCAGCTGTTACTGTGCAAGACTCTCCTCCTGCAAACTGCTCTTGGTTTGTCCAGCCATCCAATGTGAATTTGTATTCAATTGAAGCATCAATGTCAAGCTCGATTGTGGTTGTGTAAACACCGTCGCCATCTTCATCAGTCATTGGATTGCACTCACCGCACCATCCATTGAATGTGCCGTTGAGGTTGACCATTCCGAACTCACCAGTGTATTCGTTCATGTCAACATTGAAGGTTACCATAGCGCCAGCTACAGGAGCTTCGCATGTTCCATCGGTTGAGCATTCGCCAAAACAAGTTGAAATTGTAGTTGGACCCGTAACTGCTGGTAAAAAGCGGTCGTTGTAAGCTGCTTCGTCTCCGCAAGGCAAGCCTGCAAGGTTTTCTTTGCAGCTCCAATCTCCACAATTTCCGTTCAGGAAGGTGTAATGGCTTTGAATGCCTTCGTCTAGCATCAAGCTGATGCTGTAAGTGCCGTCACCATCTTCGTCCAGCATTTCGTTATCGCCTGCAACACCGAAACTTGCGCCTCCCGCGAGGAATACACCAGTCTCAGCGACTGTTTCATTCGCCATGTTGACATTGAATGTTACTACGTAAGCGTTTTCCGCCACGAAGCAAGACCCGTCTGTTGTGCACTGTGCAAAGCAAGTGTTGATGACGGTATCTTCTGTGATGTCGGCTAAGAGTCGGTCGTTCCAAGTGCCATCCGCACAGTCTTGACCTGCAATGTTTTCTTTGCATGACCAATCGCCGCAAGCTCCATTGGTGAACGTGTAGTTGCCTGTGTAAGGAACGGCCACTTCAACAGTGATCGAATAAACACCATCTCCGTCTTCATCAGTCATCGGATTGTCTCCTGGAGCTCCGAAATCAGCGCCTCCTGCGAGGAATACTCCGCTCTCGGAAACGTCTTGTAGTTCCATGTTCAAGTTGAACGTGACAGACGCAGTTTGCGCGAATGAAGCCAGGCTCATGGCCAGCATCATGAAGAGAAAGTTAATCTTTTTCATTGGATTTATTTTTCGACGAATCTTTATATGCTACCATTGAGCGGTTCGATTCCATCGGCGAGCAAGTTACAAAGAAATTGAAACAAATCAAACCTGACGTGTATAATTGACACAATTAGAGGTGCGAATGAAGCCAGCCCAACAAACGAGCGGATCAACCCACTTCTTTTCGCACGCCAAATACAGCCGCCGCAGCAATCAGGCAACTCCAGGCCGCAATGTGCATGCTACCGATGACATCCCCAGCATAAACCACTTGATTGATCCAATTGATCCCCCCCAGTGCTGCCACAATCTGCGGAAGAACGATAAACATGTTGAACACTCCCATGTAAATCCCCATTTTCTCAGATGGAACGGAACCCGACAACATTGCATAGGGCATTGATAAAATACTCCCCCAAGCAATGCCAACGGCTGCAAAGCACCAGCCCAAGTATGCAGAAGTATTGGGACTCAAGAACAACATTCCTGCAAAGCCAAGAGCGCCAAAACATAGCGCCAAAGAATGAATCAAACGGCGATTTATTGCGAAACGTCGGGTGTAAAATGCAAGCAACAAAGCAAAAACCATTGAACTGAGCCCATACACTCCCATTGCGCTTGAAACCTCATTTGCTGCTTCGTTGAACCGCGCACTCGCCTCTGCATAATCCGCTGCCCCCGGCAAAGGATTGGGAGAACCGAACACACCATCGGTGAGCGCAGGCGTTGCAAAGGACCACATCGTGAAAAACGCAAACCAACTGAAAAACTGGACCACGCCGAGCTGCTTCATCACTTGTGGCATTTCAGCCACTGAATTCACAATCTCCCGCAAACCAGTGAAAACACCCTCTGAATTCAGCTTTTCTCTTTCAAATTCCTCGAGATTCAAAGGAGGCTCTTCTTCGGTCGTGAATACGGTGATCAGAATTGTAATCAGAAAGACCGCAGCTCCTATTGCAAATGAATAAAACACCGAATCCGGAATTTCCCCTGCGGCAGCCTCGTTTGAAACACCTAGCCGTGTCACCAACCATGGCAAATTGGATGCTACCCAAGTGCCGATACCAATGATCAACGTTTGGATCACGAAACCAAAATTGCGTTGTTCTTCAGGCAATTTATCTGCAACCAGTGCACGGAATGGTTCCATGCTGATATTAATTGAAGCGTCCAAAATCCATAAGAAACCAGCAGCCATCCATAGAGCAGAACTAAAAGGCATGAAAAACAATGCCAATGAACTCAAAACCGCGCCTATTAGAAAAAATGGCCGCCTCCTTCCCCAACGAGGATGCCAAGTCCGATCACTCATGTAACCAATGATCGGTTGCACCAATAGCCCAGTTAAAGGAGCTGCAATCCAAAGCCCGGGGAGCTCGTCTGGTGTGGCTCCAAGCGTCTGAAAAATTCGTGACATGTTGCCGCCCTGCAACGCAAAACCGAACTGGATTCCAAGAAATCCAAAACTCATGTTCCAAATCTGCCAGAACGACATGCGACCTTTTGACTTCATCATTGACCTAGAAATTTCGAGACATTGGTTCGTGTCAAATGTACACTTGAAAATGGAGGTAGAAAAAAAGCCGCGTCCTCTTCGACGCGGCTTTCGATTGTATTCAATTCAAATCATGGACATGGGTAGCTGTATGCTGCCAAGAATTCAAGCAAATCAGCAGACCCCACCAGGCCGTTGCCATCCGTATCAAACGGACACTCAACCTCACCTTCAGGAAGTTCACACGAACCGTCATCAACATTTGCGTTTGACGAATAATTGTCGGCTTCTGGGTAAGTACAACCCAGCACATCGTAAGTGCACGAGTCATTGCTCACAAGAGCGAGGGCGCAATAGTTATTCGCAGATGCATCGGTGCATCCTTCGAAGGAACAACTTCCATCATCAGTGGACGCGAGCGGATCGTAATTGGCCGCATTTGAATAGATGCAACCTGGTGCGATGCATGTGCCATCATCAACGTTTGCTCCTTCATCATAGTTTTCCGCATCTGGATTCGTGCATCCTGGGAATTCGCAAGAGCCATCGTCATCGGTGGCATTTTCATTATAATTTGAAGCACTCATGTCTGTGCAACCCTGGATCTCCAACTCATCGCACACACCATCCTCATCGGAATCATTGTTGCAGTCGCCATCGCAGTTGTAGAACAATTCTGGGAATTCGCATGAACCATCATTCACGTTTGCGGTAGAATCATAGTTGCAAGCCCCTTCAATCGTGCAACCTTGGAACTCACACGAACCATCATCGTCCGTGGCATCACTGTTGTAATTGTCTGCTGCAGCATCGGTGCAACCGGCAATTTCCAATTCATCGCAAATTCCGTCTTCGTCTGTATCGTTGACGCAATCACCGGAGCAATCGAAATACAATTCTGGCAATTCACAGCTCCCGTCATCTTCTTCCGCATCATCGTCATAATTGCATGCCTCTTCATTGGTGCAGCCAAAGTTGAGATCCGGAAAGACCAGTGTTTGTGACAGAAGCTGCGGATTCGTGCCATCTTGAGCACGGTACTGCAAATTCACATCAAGGTTGACTTGTCCGCTCGTGGTCAACTGAGCAATGAGTACACGCCCATCTGCATCGGGGAATGCCAAGGGCTCCATATCCGGGAGCACGAACCAACTTCCTCCCAAGTCATTTTCGATCGTGAACGACCCTCCTGTTTCAAATGAGTTGGCAGCATCAGTAACACCAACGGTGGACAAGTTTAAATTGCTATCCTCGCCCCCAATTGTGAACCAGCTATCGTAGGCAGCATCTGGCTCAAGATCAAACACGAAAGGATTGACATCACTCGCAAACGCTCCGCCAAGTTCATTCTGATAAAAGGCTGAAGTACTGGTGACGCTCAAAGGATTGCCTTCTTGTGCAAAGACAGCCGTAAGTTGATCGTTTCCATTCGCAAAGTTGGCATACACTCGGAATGTCCTCATTCCAGTCTCCGGTTCATTGCTTGCAATTTGCTCAAAAGACAAACCCGTGTAACTCGGCTCCGGGTATTCGCATGTTCCATCATCGAGCAAAGCTCCAGGATCGAAGTTCAACGCTTGCAGATCTGTGCATCCCGTGCCAGTGACCTCCACCTGTGGGAAGGTTAATTCCATGCCAGCGATTTGAACCGACTCGTCTTGCTCATTTCGAATCTGCAAGTTGTATTTCACTGCAGTGGTTCCGTCTGTTGTGATCTGCGCCAAGAGCACCTTACCATCGACAGGCACTGTTTGGGTAGATTGACCTGGAACAACAAATATGGACCCCCCTAAGAATGTGTTCACATTGAGCGCATTGCCTGCCTCAAATGCTGGATAAAACGCATCCATTCCCGCTCCATTTGTACCATCAGGATCACCAGGTGCCGATCCAAGCGTTAACCACGTGTCGAATTCAAGTGACGGGAATGCACCAAAAAAAGCAGGGTTAATTCCTCCTGCAAGCGGCCCACCAACGGCATCTTGATACAATGAAGTGCTCGGCGTAATGGTCCATGGATCGGAATCTGTTCCGTATGCCGCAGTCACCTCAACATCGTCGCTACTGAAATTGGCATAGAGCCGGTAAGTCGTGGTTCCCGAAACTCCATCTTCAGCATAAACCTCGTAACTCAGCGATTCAACCAGTCCATTCTCCCATTCACAAGTGCCGTTGTCTGTGAGCGCCTCAGGATCATAATTATCTGCTGATGCAGATGTACAACCAAAGGTTTCCAACTCGTCGCACAGGTTGTTGTTGTTCACATCGTTCACGCAGTTGCCATCGCAATCGTACAGGTCATTGGGATATGTGCAATCACCGCTATCATCGGTTGCCTCGTCATTGAAATTACATGCTGTAGAATCCAAACAACCCGGTACTTCTAATTCGTCACAGACGCCATCCTCGTCCGTATCATTGAGGCAATCACCAGCGCAATCATAGTAGGTTTCAGGGCCATTGCCCTCACAATCACATGAACCATCCGAGATGCCTGCTCCACCACAAACACCGCACTCATCCAAGACCTCACAAGATCCATCATCAGAATTGGCGGCATCGTTGTAGTTGCAAGCGCTTTGATCCGTGCATCCTGTTACAATGAGCTCCCCTTCGCAAGCACAATCAGCTGTGTACGAATCATTCATCGTACCTGCATCCAGGTCATCGCAAGAATCTTCTGGGAATGCACAACTCCCGTCGTTGGCCTCTGCTTCAGCGTCATAATTACAAGCCGCTTCATCCGTACAACCGGCAGCAACTTCAGGGAAAGAAATCATCAACCCTTCGGTGTTGTTTGAGTTCCCCTCCAAATCATCGTATTGGAAATTCATGGTCATTGACACCACACCATCCGTGGTCAGTTGAGCGACCAGCACCCGATTGTCAGAACCAGAAATAGCATCCTCCGAAGCACCGGGAATCACAAACCATGACCCTCCAAGAAACGTATCAATGGTGAAGCCCTCGCCAGCGTTGAATGCCGCGAAATAAGGCTCCATTCCAACAGAATTAATGCCGACAGACCCTGAATTATCGGAAGAGCCAATCGTCATCCAGCTGTCAAATTCAACTTCTGGAAATGCTGTGAAAAACAGCGGGTTAATGCTTTCTCCGAAATTTGCGCCAAACTCGGAGTTGAAAAAAGGTGTGGTAGAACTCACAACAAGCGGAGCACCTTGTGTACCATAGACCGCTATAAGTTCATTCGTTGGGGCATCAAATGTGGCAAATACGCGGTAGGTTGTGCCATATTCAGAGGTTGTGTACACCTCATATTCGAGTCCCGCTGGTCCGGTCGGAACCAACTCACCTGAGCAACTGCAGTCATTTTGATAAACATCATTGATGGTGTTATTCAAGCCATCATCACAGGAATCCCCTGGAAAAACGCAAGAACCATCTGATGCCTCTGCAGCCGCGTCATAATTGCACGCTGAACTATCTGTGCATCCGAAAACGATATCAAACCCTTCGCACATGCAGTTCGCATTGTACGCGTCCCCTCCTGTCGTTGCATCATTGTCATCACAAGATTCACCAACATAATAGCACGAAGTGTCCGACTGATTTGCAGCGCTATCAAAATTGCAAGCCGCTTGGTCAGTGCATCCCTCAACCACAGGCACGCCTGAGCAATCGCAATCAGCAGAATAAACATCCCCTGTGGTGTTCTCATCACTGTCATCGCAAAGGTCTCCTGGATAGGCACAGGAGTCATCGCTCAATTCAGCGGTAGCACTGTAATTGCAGGCCGCTTCGTCCATGCATCCCATTTCTATTTGAGGAAATGAAAGCGTAAGTCCCGTGGTGTTGGTCGTTGCGCCGCTCGCATCATCACTTTGCACATTGATCACCACATCCACCACACCAGTCGTTGTCAACTGCGCAATGAGGACACGGTTGTCATCTCCAGAAATAGCATCGGCAGAAGCTCCTGGTATAACGAACCATGAAGCTCCCGTAAATGTGTTGACGGTAAAACCCTCGCCCGAATTGAATTCGGCCAAATACGGTTCCATGCCAACCGAATTCAATGCTGAGGACCCTGAATTATCTGCAGAGCCAATGGTAAACCAACTGTCAAATTCTATTTCTGGAAACGAAGAAAAGAAAATAGGGTTGATGTCTACACCAAAATTCGCACCCAAAGGAGAATTGAAAAAAGGCTCCGTTGAGAGGAACGACAAAGGGAAATCTCCGTTGGTTCCCACCGTGCCATAAATGGCCACTAATTCATCAGCTGGCCCATCAAATGTCACGTAGAGACGATGGGTTATTCCAGATTCAGAGGTGGCGTAAACTTCAGATTCCAAGCCTACTACACTGGCAAAAGCGCTACTAGCAGCTCCCAAGAGTAGAAATAAAGAGATAGATCTTAGCATCAAACAAGATTTAATTTTTCACAAGGATCAATGACTGAAGCCGACATTTTCACACAGCCCCTTTGTTAGACCTTTCGGCCTTTCTTTCAGTTGCTTCAGCGAGCAATTCTTCGCTAGAAGCCGGCAGATGCATGCACAAGTCAGACTCAAAAATGCAAACTAATTGATACCAAACAAAACACCAACTTTATCTGTGCATTTGACACTTTTTCATCAAGGCATCGGTGCTCGGGTCATGCTTTCCATTTGCTTCATCAGACCACTCACTGAGGATTTGCTTGGCCAAAACTTTCCCCAACTCAACTCCCCATTGGTCGTAGCTGCATATGTTCCAAATCAGTCCTTGAACAAATATGCGATGCTCATAAAAAGCGATCAACTGACCCACCGTTTCAGGATCCAATTCATCCAGTAAGAAAAAGGTCGAAGGCCGATTTCCTTTGAACACCCGGTGAGGTGAGATGGCATCAATTTCATCTGGGGTTGCTCCATCCACTTTCATCTCACGAACCACTTGACTTTTTGATTTACCGACCATCAATGCCTCTGCTTGAGCAATGGCATTTGCGAGCAATTTCTCATGATGTCCCAGATGAGGGGACATCGGAGATTTGACCGCAATGATATCAGCTGGATGAATCGATGTGCCTTGATGCAGCAGCTGGTAAAAAGCATGCTGACCGTTGGTGCCTGCTTCGCCCCAAACCACAGCCCCTGTATGATGCGCAACGGGTTCACCATCGCGTCCAGTCGACTTGCCATTGGACTCCATGTCCGCCTGCTGCAGATAAGCAGGGAGACGATCAAGATCTTGGGCATATGGGAGAACAACTTGGGTTTCAAAGCCCAGATACTCTCGAGACCAAATGCCTATCAGCGCCGAGATCAACGGCAAATTCTGTTCATCTGGCGCCTCTTGAAAATGGACATCCATCGCACGCGCACCTTTCAGCAGCGACCTAAAGTGCACCGAGCCAATTCCGCAGGCAATGGACAAACCAACGGGCCCCCACAAACTGTAGCGTCCCCCGACCCAATCTGAAAAGCCGAAGATTCGATCGGAAACAATTCCAAACTTACCCGCTGCTTCCATGTTGGTTGAAACCGCGGCAAAATGACCTTTGACGGCATCCTCTCCCAAAGACGCTATCAACCAATCTTTGGCCGCCATCGCATTGGCCATGGTCTCCTGAGTGGTGAAGGTTTTACTGACGACAACAAACATGGTCGTTCGCGGATCCAACCCATCCAAGACGGCGTCTAAATGCGCTCCGTCCACATTGCTAACAAAGTGAATCGCAGGCCCTCCGCCATGGAATCGCCGCAACGCTTTGGTCACCATGAGCGGTCCAAGATCAGAACCGCCAATCCCAATGTTCACGACATTTCGAATCTCAGGTTGAGAACGCACCTCATCAGCAAACGCCAACATTTTTTCTCGAACTTCCAATACATCAGGCATCACGTCGAGGCCATTCACATTGAAGGAATCGCCTGCTTCGGCGCGCATCGCCATGTGCAAAACTGCACGCCCTTCTGTTTGATTGATTGGATCTCCGGAAAACAAGGCTTTGCGGCCCTTTTGCCAATCAGCTTCAGACGCCAGCTCATGCAACGCCTTCATCGTAGATTTTGAAATGCGTTGCTTAGACCAATCCATCAACAGCCCAGCTGTTTCGGCATGCATCGAATGAAAGCGATTCGGATCTTCAGAAAAAAACTCGGTAACGGCTCGCTGGCCGTCCACTTTTGCCAACTCCTGCAGGCGCTGATGCGCTTCGGACGCACTCAAGTGAAAAGGCTTCAACATTAGGCGTTTCGATTCAAGCAATTCAAATCCTCAAATGCTTGCTTTAAACGTGCACTGAAATACGTCTCTCCCTGGCGGAGCCAAACACGGGGATCATACTTTTTCTTGTTCGGTACTTCTGCCCCTTCTGGATTTCCAATCTGGGTATTGAGGTAATCATGATTGTGATCGACATAATCACGAATTCCACTCAAAAATGCCCATTGCATGTCCGTGTCGATGTTCATCTTGATGGCACCATAAGAAATGGCTTCGCGAATCTCTTCCACACTCGACCCGCTTCCACCATGAAAGACAAAGTCCACAGGGTTGCTTCCGGTGTTGAATTTTTGCTCAATGTGCTTCTGGCTGTTGTCCAATATTTTTGGTGTCAAGCTCACATTTCCAGGCTTGTATACCCCGTGGACGTTTCCAAATGCTGCCGCGACAGTAAACTGGTCGCTCACAGAATTCAACTCCTCATAAGCAAAAGCCACTTCATCTGGTTGAGTGTAAAGCTTGCTGCTATCAATGTCCGTGTTATCGACACCATCTTCTTCTCCACCTGTTACCCCAAGTTCAATTTCCAGGAACATGCCCATTTTATGCATGCGCTCCAGGTAGGACTTGCATGTCGCAATGTTCTCTTCAATAGGCTCTTCGCTCAAATCAATCATATGCGAACTGAACAGAGGTGCTCCTGTTTTTTCAAAATGTGCTTCGCTGGCATCCAAAAGCCCATCAATCCACGGCAACAATTTGCGAGAGCAGTGATCGGTATGTAAAATTACCGGCACACCATAGGCCTCCGCAAGGGTGTGAACATGATGCGCTCCGGCAATGGAACCAAGAATGGCGTTTTGCTGATCATCCATTTTCAATCCCTTGCCAGCGTTAAACACTGCGCCACCATTCGAAAACTGTACGATGACAGGAGAATTCAAATCACGTGCTGACTCAAGTACGGCGTTGATTGAATTTGAACCGATCACATTGACTGCTGGGAGGGCGTACTGATTCTTTTGTGCGTCTTGAAAAACTGCACGCACCTCTTCACCGCTTAACACTCCCGCTCTGAACTTTTGTCCCATCTTGAATAAAATTTGAGCACAAAAGTATGAAGCCCAAATGACTTAAGCCTTGCAAATTGGCATTGCATTTACGAATACTGCAACGACCAGATTTCCTAAGGCAGAACCGTTAAATTCTCGATCGATTGTTTGGCCCATTCCGCAGCGTCACTTTCAGGGTGAAGCTCAATCACTTGTTCGTAGATTTTCCGAGCTTGTTTTCGATCATTCAGCTCAACCTCAGCGATGAAACCAACCAAAAACGCGCAAATTGGACGCTTATCGAAGTCCTTGTGGTGGTCATGGATATCGCGCAATTGCGTCATCGCTTCCTGATATTGCCCCGCAGACCGAAGCAAGTCAGCTCGACGAAAAAGGAACTCGGGAGTCTCTGGAGCGTCATGGCAATGGTTCGAGAAGTCTGCATAAGACTTCATCAATGAAGCGCGCAACGAAGGATTGACGGGAGCAGAAGCTTCGAACAACTCTCCCTCCATTTTTTCTATGGATTGCTTGCGTGCAGAGCAATCGCTTGACGAACTCGAAGACTCTAAAAAGTTGCATCCTGAGAGAACGATTGCTGAACCACAAAGGATTCCCAATGCCAAAGAGTGACGGCTTAAATTCATCTGCCTCGCTGCTGAGGAAAGCGCATTCGGTAACTGACAGGCACTTTGCCTTTTCCGATGTCGCGCAACTTACCATGCAGCAGTCTTCGTCGCATCGGAGCAATGTGATCGGTGATCAGCATTCCATCGAGGTGATCATTTTCATGCTGAACAATTCGAGCCGCAAGCCCCGAAAGCTGCTCTTCGACCAAATCCCAATTCTCATTGTAATATTCAACCCCAATGGAAACCGGACGCTCCACAGACTCTCGAATGCCCGGAATAGAGAGACAGCCTTCTTCCATGTCGCAAAGCTCTTCAGACTCCTCAAAGATGACCGGATTGATCATCACGCGTTTGAACGCTTCGCATGAAGCATCCCCTCTCTCTCCTTCTGCAAACGGAGAACCATCGCACACGAAGACGCGAATGGACTGGCCTATTTGAGGCGCAGCAAGACCTACGCCATCCGCATCGTACATGGTCTCCCACATGTTCGCTATCAAATCTGCCAAACCGTCATGGGGCTTAGCGAGCTCTGTGGCCTCCGCCTTCAACATCGAATCCCCGTATGCAACTATCGGTAAAATCATGGTGCAAATTTAGGGCACACATCCCCTTTCTAATCCTTACTTTTGTGCCATGAATGAACTGGACAACATTCCAGCGGCCATCGAAGCCATCCGCAGAGGAGAAGTCATCATTGTCGTTGACGATGAAGACCGCGAAAATGAAGGTGATTTCCTAGTGGCTGCGCGGCATGCCACACCGGAAGTCGTAAATTTTATGGCGACCCATGGACGCGGGTTAATTTGTGCGCCCCTGGTGGAGGACCGTTGTGACGAATTGGATTTGGAGCTCATGGTCCCCTCGAACAATGCCGCATTCGAGACCCCCTTCACCGTTTCTGTTGATTTACTAGGGCATGGCTGCACAACGGGAATTTCAGCTCAAGACAGGGCAAAAACCATCAAAGCCCTGATCAATCCAGCAACGAAAAACGAAGAACTCGGGAGACCCGGACACATCTTCCCGTTGCGTGCTCGTCGCGGCGGTGTTCTCCGTCGCGCAGGTCATACAGAGGCTGCCATCGATTTTTCACGGCTTGCTGGATTCGAACCCGCAGGTGTCATCGTGGAAATCATGAATGAAGACGGAACCATGGCCCGGCTTCCTCAGTGCCGTGAATTGGCCAAGAAATTCGATTTAAAACTGGTCTCAATTGCTGACCTAATCGAGTACAGGCTGGAACACGAAACGCTCATTGAACGAACCGTGGAGACTGAAATGAATACCGCATTCGGCTCATTTAAGGCTGTTGCATTTCGACAACTCACAAATGACATCGAACATCTAGCTCTTGTAAAAGGCGATTGGAGCGACGAAGAAGAAGTGATGATTCGCGTGCACAGCAGCAACTTGCTTGGAGATGCATTTCAAATGCTTGATTTTGGAAAAGGCCCAAAGTTGCATTCCGCTATGAAGCGGATTGAAAAAGAAGGAAAAGGGGCCATTATCTACATCAACAAAAGCGATTCAAGCAACGGACTATCCAAAGAACTACTCGCATTCGAAAAGAGTCGAAAAGCGAGCGAGGCCTCTCATGCTCCGATGGACACCAAAGATTACGGAATTGGAGCTCAAATCATTCGTCATCTTGGAATACGGAAACTCAATGTGCTTACTGACACAGACCGACCAATTGGAAACATCGGTTACGGCTTAGAAATCACGCGATTGTCACCCCTTAAGTAATCGCTCTTGAGCGCGTCGCTTTCAGTCCGCACGTCTACCCGATATCGATCACGCCCCTTTTGGCCATAAAAAAAGCCCTCATCAGAGGGCTTTTTTTATATCACAAGAATCCTTCAATCAGGATTCTTCTGGAGCACTTTCTCCTTCAGCAGGGGATTTTTTATCAAACTTCTGGTACTTCTGACGGAACTTATCAATACGTCCAGCAGTGTCCACAAATTGCGCCTTACCTGTGTAGAAGGGATGCGACTTATGGCTCACCTCCACTTTGATCAGTGGGTATTCGTTGCCATCTTCCCATTGGATCGTTTCCTTTGTCGTCGCCGCCGAACGGCTCAAGAATGCATATTCATTCGACATATCCTTGAATACAACCTCACGGTAGCTCTCTGGGTGGATTCCTTCTTTCATGTTCTCTTGTGTTATCCTTAACGGGGCGCAAAGATAGATGACAATGAAGGAAAATCAAATAGTTACACTTTTTAACGCGTTCATGTCAATAACCAATTCAAGATAGCCGTTTTCGCGTTATGCAAGCCTCTAGGTTTGTAATGGTTTTAAGTGAGTTTGGCCATTGTGCCAAGCATCAAGTGATAATTTGGTTAAGTTGGTCCTGCTCCAAAACGTTGGGGCAGGACTATTTTTTTATCCCTACCCCTCCTGTGGGAGACGCGATTTCACTCACACTTGACTGTTTAGAATTCTCAAGTGCCACCGACAATCAAACGCAGCTTCGAAATAGCTTGCATCAATGCTCGGAACAGCTTTTCCTCCCTACACATGGCTCATCGGCCTATTGATTCAGCCCTTGCTCATCGCAGGAGTCATCAATCACGGCATTGTGGAGGAACACGATCTCCCCGCTGAGCTTCTTACGGGCGAAACAGCCACAGCGACATGGAGCCTTGAAACCGGCTCATCGGGAGGGTTCGCTCGTTTCCAAGTCCAATTTCCTGCCGGAATCATTGCTGAATCCATCGAAAATGCAGGCGCGTCATTCACATTTGAAAATGGCCGTGGCAAATTCATCTGGGTGGAAACCGATCCCGATGAAACCATCTACCTCAAAATGAGGCTAACGGCTACCTCTGAATTTCAAGGAGGAACAGTCACTCAGTGGTTCTCTTATATCGCACGCGGCACACGGAAGGACATCGAGTTCGAGCCGCATCACATCTCATTGCGAACTGCAACCGATGAAGCAGCACCCAATTTCAACGACACAGCAGAATTGACTGTCACGAGGAGTTGGCAGAGCGAAGGTCCTGATGTTGGACAAATGACACTTTCAATTAGCGGTCATGAAGAAGGTCAATTCTTGAAGGTTGAGGAAACCATTGGAGCGCAGTGTTCCGCTGAGCCCCTTGCAGATGCCAATGCCAGTTTGCGCGACGTTTACGAGCAATCAATTCTTTACGTTTGGCAACAGGCTCCTCCCTCCGATTTTGAAGTGAGTTATCGAATGATGGGAAATGTCGGATCATGCAGGAATTCTGTCATTGGAAAAGTCTACACGGTGATCGGCGGGTCTGTCAAAGAAATTCAGATTCCTGATTTGAAGGCACCCCGTGAGCCGGCCTCTGAAATGACTTCTGAGGAAACACCTGCTAATGATTCCAAAAATACAACCGTGGCTGCGCCAACAGTGGCGGCTCCAACATCTGAAGCGACAGAACCCGTGCAGGATCCCGAAGCAACTTCCTCCTCAATCGCAAAGATCGAAACGGAAAGCACCGAGCAATTGAAATCAATTCGATTCAAAGTGCAGGTGCTTGCATCTCACCAGCGAGTTGATGCATCTCATTTTGCACAACGCTACAACTTCACGAATGCCTTGATGATTGAGGAGCACGAAGAATGGATCAAATACATCACAGGTTCGTTCGCCCAGTACAAATCTGCTCGCGACGCACGCATTGAGATAAGAGCGAATCATGATTTGCCTGGCCCCTTCGTGACAGCATATCGCGGCAATCGAAGGATCACGGTGCAGGAAGCATTGCTGACTACAAAACAAAATTGGATACCCTAATGTCTACGGTTCAATCAGATTGGAAATCAACCATCAATGGGTACGAAGATCACCTGAGGCTCGAAAGAGGCCTCAGCGAAAATTCCATTGCCGCATACCTGCGCGACATTAAGCAATTCTCGAAATTTTGCACCAGCGAACTATCCGTTCTGCATCCGGGAGCACTCGACACAAATGCCGTGCAAAAATACATGCAGCATTTGTTCGATCGAGAAATTGCAAGAAATAGCCAGGCCCGCATGCTTTCAGGCATTCGCAGCTATTCCAAGTACTTGCGGCTGGAGAATATCATCCATACCGACCCGGTCGAATTGGTGTCCTCTCCTCGTCCAGAACGCAAGCTTCCAGATGTACTCAGCGTCGAAGAAGTAAGCCGAATCATTTCAGCAATTGACCTCTCACGACGCGAAGGTGTCCGCAACAAGGCCATGCTTGAAGTTCTATACAGCTGTGGACTCCGGGTCACAGAATTATGCGAATTACAGCTCTCCAAAGTCGACTTCATCGATAAGGTCGTCCAAGTTATCGGAAAGGGAAACAAGGTCCGCACCATTCCAGTTGGAACAACAGCACTTCAAGCCATCGATGATTATCTCTCAGAGTATCGGTCCCAAATCATACCGATGAAAGGATATGAAGACACTGTTTTTCTCGGACGCCAAGGAAGAGGCCTGAGCCGACAAATGGCATTCACCATGTTGCGTCGCGTGGCCATCCAAGCGCAAATCAGAAAAAGCATTTCGCCACATACATTTCGCCACAGCTTCGCCACCCACCTCATTGAGGCCGGAGCGGATTTGAGAGCCGTTCAAGAGATGTTGGGCCACGAGCAAATCGCAACCACTGAAATCTACACGCATCTGGACCGAACATTCCTTCGGGATCAGATCGAACATTTTCATCCGCGATCGTCTACTTCTAGCCTAAAGAAAGAGGCCACATAACCGAATCGTTGTGCGTCTCACAGCTCTCTCATTGATTGTTGCCCTCGCATCGTTGGGATTCCTGCTTGCATCGAATAGCCCTTCGGAAGAGCCCACCATTGGCCTCAAAACGCTTGAGTTTTGGGCAGCTGATCAGGTCACTCCGCTGCAACTCGATTTGCATTCCAGCCCCGTGCCGTCATCGGTCGGCCTCTCCAAAAGTCTGTTTGTGTTTGTGCACGGTGGCGGATTCTTTTCTGGCTCTCGCAATCACCCACTGAATGCGCAGTTTTGCACAGCACTGGCCAAACACGGAATCGACGTAGCCTCCATTGATTACCGGCTACTGCAACAAGGAAGAGGGTTTCACTGCGACATTCCCAATGATGAAAAGCGTGCCGCGATTCAAGCCGCAGCAGCAGATCTCGAACAAGCCATTGCCCTTCTGAAACCAGACTATCCCAATGGCATTGTAATCGGCGGAAGCTCTGCAGGAGGACACGCGGTGCTTCATGCTGCATACAAGCGACAATTGGTCGACATACAAGGTGTCATCAGCATCAGCGGTGCGATGGAACCGATAAAGACAACCAATCCAACACCACTTTTAGCATTCCATGGAACCTGCGATGCATTGGTTCCGTATGGTGAGGCCATCCATCATTGTTGCAATCGCAACGAATCAGGAGCCTTACTGCTTCACGGCGGTGGAGCACTTGCCGAATGTTTGCCACAAGTGCAGTTACATGCCTACCTCAACGCAGGACACGACCTCGCCAACACGCTGCTGAGTGATTCAACTTGCATCGCTACTTGTGCCGATTTTATTCAGAATGCAATCAACGCTGAAGAGATCAGCGGAACACTTCTCTATGAGACAACCCAAGATTGTGGATTGCCTCGTCCTTTTTTGCCCTGTCAGCCTTAAGAAATGAAACATTCCCTCGCACTTCTGTTCCTTATCATTCTCGCGACGACCAAATCATTGCATGCGCAGGCTCCCGATGATCGCGGCTACATCGTCAAACTCGGTGATTACGTCCCTGCGTTCGAGCTAGAGGATACTCAAGGCAACACTTTCACACGGGAATCTTTGCTCGGAACAACCTACATCCTGCAATTCACAGCTTCCTGGTGTGGCGTTTGCCGGAAAGAAATGCCTCATCTCGAGCAAGAAGTTTGGCAACCTTTTCGCGACCAAAACTTTGTTCTATTGGGAGTGGATTTGGACGAATCAAAAGAAAAGGTGATCGACTTTGGAGCACAAATGGGCATCACCTACCCCATTGCTCCGGATCCAAATGGTTCGCTTTTTTATTCAATCGCTGCGCCAAAATCTGGAGTCACCCGCAACGTTGTGGTCAACAATCGAGGTGAAATTGTATTTTTAACACGGCTCTTTGACGAAAACGAATTTTCAGCAATGATTGAAATGGTCGAAAATCTCGTTGGAAATTGACTCCGCTTTTTGCCAGTTGCCTGCATTTATTGGCGCATGGGCCATTTTGACAAAGCAGCAGATAACATGTTACGAGGTTCGTCCAAAGGAATGCTTTCCATTCCCAAATGAGCAAATGCTCGTCGCAAGGTCTCTGGAGCGTTCTGAATAGTCACACCTGGAGCCAATGTAGCTTTGGAAATCTTTTGACCATCTGCAGACAATGCGAGAGGCAAATGCTTGTAACGAATTGAATCGTTTCCAATGGCCTGTTGAATCATGATATGAGCTGCTGTTACGGTTAACAAATCAGCTCCGCGCACCACATTTGTAACGCCCATATCCACGTCATCAGTCGCATTCGCCAATTGATAGCTATAAATACCGTGCGCATTTATTAGCAAGAAATCACCCACATCTGATCTGACATTCACCTTTGTCAGGCCCTGTTCCAAATCATGCCAGGATACCTGGCCATCCGATGATCTATATCTTCTAGCCCGCCCTTCTAGATGGTTCAAGGAGCGGCAAGTACTGGGATAAACTTCATGATTTTGCCAATCCTTGCGGGTGCAATTGCAAAAATATGTGCGTCCCAACGATGAGAGTTGCTCGACCACATCATGGTACCGATCAAAGCGTGTGGACTGATAAACAGGCTCTCCATCCCAATCAAGCCCGTACTTTTCAAGAATGTGAAAAATGGCGTCAACCGAACCTTTCGCCACCCGAGGCTGGTCCAAGTCATCAATTCGCAGCCTCCATTGACCTCCTTCCGACCTTGCGTCCAACCATGATCCAGCCGCTGCTACGATGGAACCAAAGTGCAAAGGCCCCGAAGGCGTTGGGGCAAATCGTCCGACGTAATCAGTCGCGGACAAGCTTGCGGTATTTCACCCGTTGAGGGCCAACTTGACCGAGACGTTTCCTTTTATTCTCCTCGTACTCGCTATACGTGCCTTCGAACCAATAAACCTGAGAGTCCCCTTCGAAGGCGAGAATATGCGTGCAAATTCGGTCTAAAAAATACCTATCGTGTGAAATGACCACGGCGCATCCCGCAAATGATTCAATTCCCTCTTCCAGTGCGCGAAGGGTATCAACGTCGATGTCGTTTGTAGGCTCGTCCAACAAGAGCACGTTGGCCTCTGTTTTCAACGTCATGGCCAAGTGCAATCGATTGCGCTCTCCTCCAGACAGTACGCCGCACTTCTTTTGTTGATCAGAACCGTTGAAGTTGAACTTAGACACATAAGCTCTGCTATTGAACAATTTGCCGCCAATGTCCAATTGATCGGTTCCACCACTCACCACTTCCCAAACTGTTTTGTCGGGATCGATTGCTGCATGCCGTTGGTCGACATAGCCAATTTCAACACTTTCTCCCTTTTTGAATGAGCCGTTATCGGGCTTTTCCTCGTCCATGATCATGCGAAATAAGGTGGTCTTTCCTGCACCGTTAGGACCGATGACTCCCACGATGCCCGCAGGCGGTAGGCTAAAATTCAAATCTTCGATCAACAACTTATCGCCAAATGCTTTTTGGAGTTTTTCAGCCTCAATGACGAGGTTGCCCAATCGAGGCCCATTGGGAATGGGAATGGACAAGCGAGCGTCCTTCTCATTGGTTCCCTCGGCAAGCATTTTTTCATAATTGTTGACGCGGGCTTTGTTTTTTACGCGGCGACCTTTGGGGGACTGCTTTACCCAATCCAACTCGCGTTCCAATTCCTTTTGACGTTTGGAAGCTTGCTTTTCTTCTTGAGCAAGACGTTTTGTCTTTTGCTCCAACCAAGAAGCATAATTGCCCTCGTAAGGAATTCCTTCTCCACGATCCAATTCCAAAATCCACTTGGCCACATTGTCCAAGAAATAACGGTCGTGGGTGACGCACAAAACAGTGCCTGAGTATTGTTCCAAATGCTGCTCCAACCAGTCAATGGATTCCGCATCCAAGTGGTTGGTCGGCTCGTCCAAAAGCAAAACATCCGGTTGCTGCAAAAGCAAACGGCAAAGGGCCACCCGGCGACGTTCTCCTCCAGAAAGCGACTCCACCTTCGCATCATCAGGAGGGCAGCGCAAAGCGTCCATGGCAATGTTCAACTTGGTGTCCAACTCCCATGCATTCAGCGCATCAATTCGATCTTGAACCTCAGCTTGACGGTTGATCAAGGCCTCCATCTTATCGGGGCTGTTCAAGATTTCCTCGTCCATGAACTTCGCATTGATCTCTTCGTACTCCTTGAGCACTGCAACAATTTCGGCGGTGCCTTCCTCCACGATTTCGCGCACCGTTTTGCTTTCGTCCAATTCGGGCTCTTGCGACAAATAACCTACCGAAATGTTTGGCGACCAGGTGACGTCACCCGTGTAGGCCTCATCCAGTCCCGCGATGATTCGCATCACGGTCGACTTACCGGCGCCGTTTGCACCGAGGATTCCAATTTTTGCACCGTGGTAGAAGCCCAAGGTCACATCCCTCAAGATCTGCTTGCCTGCAGGGGTCACTTTATTGACCTTGTGCATGCTAAAAATGACCTTTTTCTCGTCTGACATGATTTTTGATTTCGGAGATTTCTCCCGCAATATTACGTCGAAGCAATTTATGCCCGCTCGATTTCCAATACAGTAATTTCTGGAGGCATCCCCACACGGCCGTGGAAGCCAAGAACGCCGAAGCCACGATTGATGTGCAAGAATTGGTTGGACTCTTTGTACAAACCGGCCCAGCGCTTATAGCGCCATTGGCTTGGCGACCACTTGATGCCCAACCAAGGAATTTCGATGCCAAACTGCATGCCGTGTGTGTGACCACTGAGCGTGAGTTCAATTGGGGCCTGTCCGTCCATCACCTGCTCTTCCCAATGCGTCGGATCGTGGCTCATCAACACAGAGCACAACGACTCAGCATCGCTCCCCTTTAATGCGGCACTCAAATCACCGCTTCTTCTGAAACCCTTGCCCCAATTCTCGACGCCGATCAGTGCGATTCGCTCACCTTCACGTTCAAAGTGATGGTGCTCATTTAGCAACAGGCGAAAGCCCATTTCTTGGTGAATTTCTTTGATTCGCTTGCGGCTCGCTTCGCGCTCAGACTCTTCAAAAGGTCCGTAATCCGCATAATCATGGTTTCCCATTATGGAGAACTTCCCGAGAGGCGCATGCAATCGACTGAATGCTTCAATCCACTGCTCTGCCTCATCCGCATGGGTATTCACCAAATCACCTGTGAAAAGAATAACGTCTGGCGCAAGATTGTTGATCTGCTCTAGCGCCTCCAGAACCGGACGTGGCGTATCCACAAAACTGCCCAAGTGTGCATCCGAGATTTGCACCATTTTAAACCCATCAAAAGCCGGCGGCAAATTGGGCATTGGAACTTTGACATGCTCCACGCGGTAGGCGTATTTGCCCCATGTAACCCCATACAAAAAACCAGCAAAAGTGAGTCCGGCGGCTCCCAATCCCAATTGTGTCAAAAAAGATTCCCTTGAAATGGGACGCGAGCTTCCCGAAACTTGATTGAAGAGCTTGAAGCCTCCAGTACGTGCAATTTCCAAGGACTCAAACAGGGCCATAACCAACTTCGGAATGAACATAACGAAGAATGAAATGGACATCACACTGAGCAACCTAGGATGCGTTGAACGCCATGTCGGCCACATGAAACCATTGATTACAAATGCAATCCAGATGAGAACGACCAAACAAAGCCAAGCCAAACGAATTTGGTGCCAGTTTGGGTGCTGTTCCAATCTCCGATTCAACAGTCGAAATGAAAGCCATTCAATGCTCGCCAAAATGGCGGACAAGAAGAGAAAGGAAAAGATCATACGAGCAATCGAGGGCATGGCGCAAAGGTTGCTGCAAATCTACGAAGCCTCACCCCTAAAGTCGGTGCAGCCAATTGCCAAACTTGCTAAACTTATTGGCTTAAATGCTGGCATTCCAAGATTCAAATGACCCTGCAGGATCAAGTGCCTCTAATCCATCCGCTCCTATCGCCGTGACGCTCATCAAATCCGGATTGCCTTCAAGCAAATGATAGTCGTGACTCGAGACCATAACGTGCCTTCCTCTGGCTACCAATGCAGACAATTGAGACCACATCACTTGGCGCGATTTTACATCGAAAAAAGCCGTTGGCTCATCCAATAAAATCCATGGTGTATCCTGCAATATTGCTCGGACCAACATCACGCGTTGCGCTAGACCATCACTCAAGTCGCAAAGTGATTTCATGTGCATTTCTCCCAATTTAAAAGCATCCAGCAAGTCATCAACTTTATTTTGATTTGGCTCATGCAAAGCCAATGCCTCAGAAACAGTCAATTCAGATTGTCGAGGAGGAATGCTCTGCACAAATGCCATATTCGACACGCGACGCGGTGATGAAATCAATGCCACATCCTCACCATTCCATTTTACCAACCCAGCCATGGGAGATTGGAGACCCGCCAAAGTTCTGATCAAGGTGCTCTTGCCGGAGCCATTCTCTCCGATGATCAAATGGATGCCAGGGCCCTTCCATTCGTACGACAAATTGGACAATACATTGAGGTGACCATGATACCCCACAGACAAATCAGATGCTTGAATGACCTGATCGGCGGTGTGTTGGCTGCTACCGTTCATGAGTGAGTAAAATTCCTTTTGATGAGCACCCAAATCACCATTGGAGCGCCCAAGAGTGAGAGCACCGCGTTCAAGGGCCACCCACCTTCAAAAACCCCCAGTCCCTTGACACCCCAATCAGCGACCAACGCCAATAAGGCCCCAATCAAGGCTGTCATCGGAATCAAACGGCGGTGGCTTCGGTGCGGAGTGAGCAGTTTGACCAGATGAGGCGTCGCGAGGCCTAAAAATGCTACTGGACCGCAGACCGCCGTGATTGATCCTGCCAATAAGCCCGTTAAAAGAATGAGCAACTGACGTAAACGAGATTCGTCCACGCCCATGCTTCGAGCTGTGATTTCGCCCATCGTCCACTTGTCTAAGTTTTGATGCAGGCTGAAAGCCATGAAAATGGCAATTACGACAAGCAACATTACGACCCCAGCTGTTAACAGGGTGGCTTGCCCAAAAGTCCCCATTCCCCAAAACACAAATTGCTGCAGTGCATTTTCTTTTGCTTCCGCCTGCAAGACAGTCACAAGCGCACCCAAAACATAATTCAGCATAAGTCCGAAAATAAGCAAAGAAGCCAGTCCCCGGAAACGCGTTGAAACGCCCCACACCAGCGCCAGGGCCAACCAACTTCCCACGCTGGCAGCAATAGAATTGACCAACCAACCACCACCCATGCCCGTCAAAACAACCAAGGCCACGGCCATGCCTGCACCAGAAGTCACTCCCAGGACAGACGGACCGGCCAGCGGGTTGTGAAACCAGGTTTGCATCATCAATCCCGAAATCCCCAAACCCGCTCCAGCGGCAATCGCCATCAATACCCTGGGCAGACGGACTTCGAAAAACACGGTCGCCGCAAGCTCCGGTGACGAACCAAACCAAGAACCCAAACTACCCCAATCCATTGTTGTCGAACCCCAGAGCAAATGACTGATCGATAAAATCAAAATTGCTGCAAAAGCAAGCCCAATGATTCCGCTATATTTCATTCCGTTAGCCACTTGAAACACGGTTCCATATCCATTGAACACGAACTGCCTTCAAACAAGCATGTCAGATTCTCGAGCATCACATCTGGCCTAGCAACCCACCATCCGAAGTAATCGCACTGCGATGTATTGGCAACAAACACGCGCCGAGAATCGGGAAGCACCAACCGATTGCGATCATCCTTCTGAAGCAATTCCGAAATAGTGAGTTCGCTGCCTGAGTGATGCAACACCAAACCCCAAGCGTCAGCCTTCCTTCCAATTTCGATCATTTCTTCGAGTGGAATGCGCACATTCTCTCGTCCCAATCGATCTTGAAAAACGTACGATAATCCCGCATCTTCAAGCAAAGACGCGATGAAGCTTTCTCCTCCAGGAGCATGCCACTCTCCTTGCTCAACACTGCCTGTAAACACCTGGAGCGGCTCCTGCCTTTTAGCAGCCAAGCGAATCGATTCGTACCGTCTTGCTACCTCATCGAATGCTAAATTGGCCTGCAATAGTGAAACATCATCCACCAACCATCCAAATACCTTCATCCATTCCGCCCGTCCCAGAGGATGAGGCTCGAGGTATTCTAAAATTGGAACTATTGGAATCGTGGCAGACCATGTTGCATCATTGATGGGATTGCCAAAAGGATAAATGCAGAGCGCAGAAGGTGGATGTGAAACCAGCATCTCCAAATCCCACTCAGGAGTGCCACGATAATCGACAGCCTCTCCTTTCATCAGGCACACTTTCGCCTGACCCGATTGAATGTAGTCCACAAAAGCCCCTCCCGCCCAATGATCCAACGAATCATCCCAAGCCTCCAACAATGCGACGTGGGTTGTACTCAACGTGGCAATGCCCCGAGATGCGGCATTCAAGACCACTCGCTCACCTTTTGGACATGGATCTGAATGGAACGCAACTGAATCACGGTATATCGTAGTGGCTACTTCCTCAAAAGCGACGTTAAAAACTTCGAGGCACGAAAGCACCTCACGACCCTCCGGATCAGAGAGTTTTTTCCATCGAAATCCCTGAGCTACTTCGGGTGACAGGTATTTAAATGCCAAGTCACAGCTGCCATTCGGGTTTTCCGCAGGCACCTGACATCCGACCACCATGGCTGAAACCAAGGCGAATGCAACCCGAAGGCGGGGATTCCGTAAAATGAACTTCCATTGCACGATGGTACAAAGGTACCGCTCCACTTAACTTTACCACATGCCGAACAATCATTCTTCTCAATCCATAGAGGCCAATCGGAACGAAGACGCTATGCGCCTGCTTTGGGTTCCCATTCGAGATCGCATTCAAATTGCAGCAAAAGGTGGAGGTCAAAAACGCATTGATAAAGAACACGCGAAAGGAAAAAAAACGGCTCGAGAGCGGCTTGAATTGCTGTTTGATCCAGGCTCACGCCCAATCGAAATCGGAGGACTGGCGGGAGATGGCATGTATGAAGAACATGGCGGCTGCCCTGCCGGTGGTGTCGTGGTTCAAATTGGCCAGGTTACTGGAAAAACCGTCATTGCTGTAGCAAACGACGCGACCGTGAAAGCTGGAGCTTGGTTTCCAATCACAGGAAAGAAGAATTTACGGGCCCAAGAAATCGCAATGGAAAACCGCATTCCAATCATTTACTTGGTCGACAGCGCTGGGGTTTTCTTGCCCATGCAAGATGAAATTTTCCCAGACAAAGAGCACTTCGGGCGGATGTTTCGAAACAATGCAAAGATGAGCGCAATGGGGATCCCACAAATTGCAGCAGTAATGGGTTCTTGCGTTGCCGGAGGAGCCTACCTGCCCATCATGAGTGATGAAGCGCTCATTGTAGAGGGCACGGGATCCATCTTCTTGGCTGGCAGCTTTTTGGTGCGAGCAGCGATTGGTGAGGACATTGACAATGAAACGCTCGGAGGTGCTGAAACCCATAGCAGCATCAGCGGTGTGACCGATTACAAATGCAAAAATGATGAGGAAGCTTTGCAAACGATTCGCAAACTCATGGGCCATCAGAACACCGAAGCGAATGTGGCAGGATTCAGTCGAATCAATGCATGTGATCCAAATGGCAAGGGTATCTGCAGCGTGTTGCCCGGAAAACGCAATCAGCCGTATGCGACCCATGAACTGATCAGATCACTTGTTGACGCCGATTCTTTCACAGAATACAAAAAGGAATACGGGAAGACCATCATAACTGGTTACGCTCGCATCGATGGCTGGAGCGTTGGAATTGTTGCCAATCAACGGAAATTGGTCAAATCCAAAACAGATGGCATGCAATTTGGCGGTGTGATTTACTCCGACAGCGCTGATAAATCTGCACGATTCATCATGAATTGCAATCAAAAAGGAATTCCTCTCGTCTTCCTGCAAGATGTGACCGGATTCATGGTGGGGTCAAGAAGCGAGCATGGCGGTATCATCAAGGATGGCGCCAAAATGGTCAATGCAGTTGCCAATTCAACTGTGCCGAAGTTTACGGTCATCGTTGGCAACAGCTACGGTGCTGGCAACTATGCCATGTGTGGAAAAGCTTACGACCCAAGGCTCATTGTAGCATGGCCATCCGCCAAACTCGCAGTGATGGGCGGAGAACAGGCCGCAAAAGTGCTGCAACAGATTGAAATAGCTCGGCTCAAGAAACAGGGCGAAAAGCCTGATGAAGCCGAACAAAAAAAGCTTTTCGACGATATAGCATCACGCTATGAGAAACAAACCTCCCCAATCTATGCTGCTGCGCGGTTATGGGTGGACGCTATCATTGACCCGGAGGAGACACGTCATTGGATCAGCAGCGGCATCGAAATGTCCAGCCATGCGCCCATTGAACCTTTCCGAACCGGAGTGATTCAGACGTAATCTCTGCAACGTTTTTATTGCTGCTTTTCCAAAGCACTGAGCGCTTTGTGCATCGCCTCAAATAAGGGGTGTGTTCCATCCTCACGCCCTTCTTCAATGATGCCACGGATGAGAAGCAAAACATCCCACAGAGCATTCTCATCATTCACAGACTCCAGCTCCTCTATCCAGGTAAGCGCCTCCATAGCACACCTGAAGTCACCTTCTCCTGCACAATGCACCACTGAGCGTAGATGATTTTCGGATTGAAATCCGCAACTCCATAAAAAACCGATGATATCCGCATGCACCTCCGCAAACTCCGGATCCTCGAGGGCATCACCCATGACTTCAGCTCCTTCCGAGACCTTTAATGCGCCGAGCATGGAACCAATTTCCTGACGCAACCGTTCTTCGGTGCGATCACGAAATGCCTCTAACATTGGGCGCACCCATTGAATGTTTCCGGTTTCACGAGCCGTTTCTAGAGCATTGAGAGCGTCTGCTTCAGGGCCAGAGATAAGTTGAACAATCGAATTCATGCTGCAAAAGTAAAGCACATCATACAGGAAGTCACATCGGGCAAATGGTAGCTGCTTCAGGATCTGAAAAACTGCTCTTCCAAGCCGCTACAAATTCAGCCAACATGATTGCCGTGGCGCCCCAAATCACATGCCCCCCGATATTGTATGCTGGAAGCGTGACTACCTGACCTGACGCCATCGGTATCTCTGTGTTTGCAAGCGCATTGTTCCGCAAAAGATTCTGAACAGGGACAATCAGAACCTCGGACACTTCTGTCTCATCAATTTCCCAGATTGGCTCTTCCTCAAAAACTGCCAGAAAAGGAGTGACAACGAACTTGCTCGGGGGAATGTAGCGCTCTGTCATTTCCGCAAACACAGCGTTCCGATCAATCGCAATGCCCATCTCTTCTTCAAATTCTCGCAAGGCAGTTTCCATCGAATCGGCGTCCGAATCCTCTTCCTCACCTCCTGGGATTGATATTTGTCCACTGTGCACACCTGGATACTCCGGACGTTTCATCAAGGCAATGCACCATTCACCATTTTCAGGAATCAAAACCAATAAGACCGAGGCAAAGCGAATCCGGTGACCCAATGACATAGCCTCGGACTTGGTTGGCCGTTTAAAGGGCATAGAATCGTCCGCAATTTTGCCAAAAGAATTGCCATCAACGGCAATGCTTTTCGCCAAGACTTGAATGATTCGGAGATGATGCGTGATCATGGTTCAAAAATGAGGAATAATCAAAAGTCAGCGCCTATCTTCGGGTAAGAACTTTACCGATGACCGACCAGCCCCGTATCGCAATGTTGGATGATTCCATTGGCTTCCCTCCTTTGGAGGAGGCTTGGGAAGGGCTATTGGCCATTGGAGGCGACTTGAATGAAGCACGCCTCATTGCCGCTTACGAAAGTGGTGTTTTTCCATGGTACGGAGAAAATGACCCCATTCTTTGGTGGGCTCCTGAGAAGCGTTGCATCCTTCGCCTCGAAGATCTCAAAGTTTCCAAGAGCATGCGAAATGTGCTCAATCGCAGAGACTATAAAATTAAAATAGACACAGCTTTTGAGGCTGTTCTCCGCAATTGTGGTGAATTGAGAAAAAATGGCGAGGGAACCTGGATATCCGAAGAAATCATTGAAGCGTATCTCAGGCTGCATGAACTGGGGTTGGCCCATTCGTTTGAGACTTGGCGCAATGGTCAACTAATCGGGGGACTTTACGGCGTTTCTATTGGGCATATGTTCTTCGGTGAAAGCATGTACTCCTCGGAAAGCAACGCATCCAAAATAGCTTTCATTCACCTCGTCGAATGGGCACGAAAGCACCACTTTGGCCCGATTGATTGCCAAATCCAAAACAACCATCTTGAAAGCCTCGGGGCGTGCGAAATCCCACGCAATGAATTCATGTCCATTCTAAGAACTCACTTGAGTAACGGAAAATCCATCCGAGGCCGCTGGCAAATGCCACAGCTCTGATTTCTACGACCTGTTCGGGTGAAGCTACCTGTATCATATTCAAGAGATTACAGGCCTGAAAATTTCACTATCCACAAGTCATCAACATGTTTCTTACAGTCGTTAACAATTCGTTCATATTTCGATTGGCAGAGGAGCCATGTTTCTGAGCGTAGCCATCTACTTTGCAGACGTAGGCCACCAGGCCGTTCACAACGAAACCCTAACCTCTACAATCACCCAACCCATGGACAAGTACGATTACATGATCCTCGACATCATCCACACATACAAGCAAGAGCAACAGTCACACATTCGTCTTGCTGTGTTGGAACGAAACTTTTGGAAGCGAATTGAAGCGGATACAGACTTGAGTGTGGGTCAAGCGCGCATTGGCGAACGCATTACGAATTTGTACCTCGACGGAATGCTTCAGAACAAAAACGGATACACCCTTACCAAAAAAGGCCGAGAGCAATTGGCTTTCGCTCCATGGAAGCAGGAGGAGATGGCCTAAGGATCCCATCCTCCGAACACATATTGGGCCACATTGAGCCATAAAAAAGCCGGATTACTTCCGGCTTTTTTATTGTCTGCACATTGCAGATTTGACCCTCGCGTGGATTCGAAATATACCGGAGGCTATTTAGCTCTCCAATACTTCAAGTTCGGGATACTTCTCTTTCCAGAAAGCCAGTTTCTCCTCATCACGCACAGTGATAACGGTTCGACGATCAAGTCGAACTTTAATGTTTGGTTGCAATTCCTTTGCACGCTTTTTCCGGGCCATAGCTTTAGTCTTTGATACTTAATATACGAAACAAAGCTGCTCCGCTCAACGAAAGAACAGCATTTCCAGTCAAAAGGTTGACTTTGTGCATAAACTTTTTACAATTCTTACCAAATGCCCAAGTCAATCCACCTGAAACAACGGTTTAAAGCAAAATCACTTCGCTCCTGCCACCTTCGTAGCAAAATATTGGATATACAAGTAGCATAGGACAGGAAGGCCAAGTGCTATGGCAAAACCGGACACGTCTGCAATCGCACCCACAGCGGGTGGAATAAAGGCACCACCTACGATGGCAGTGCATAAAATCCCACTCCCAAGCGGCTTCAGGTCACCCAATTCACCGATCCCCAATGTAAAAATAGTCGGAAACATAATGCTGTTAAACAAGCCAACAGCCAACAATGCGAGCAAAGCTGTGACTCCTGAACTCAACAAACTGATGACAACCATTGCTGCTGCACCAAGAGCAAAAAAGGCTAAAAGCTTGTTCGGAGCTATCCGTTGCATCAAAGCACTTCCGATAAAGCGACCAATCATTGCTCCACCCCAATAAAATGTGAGCAGAGCTCCGATCAAGCCCTTGGCGTCAATCCCCTCCAATGACATTCCCCTGATGCTCGCTGCCAAACCAGCCATGGAAGACAAGACGGCATTTTCACGAATGATTTCACCAACGCCCAATTCCAATCCGTACCCCACCATATATGATCCAATAGCGACCTCTGCTCCAACGTAAACAAAGATGGCAATTGCACCATATCGCAATGTTTTATTTTTCCAAGCGTCACGTAAGCCTCCTTCGCTACTCGCGCCCAGGATTCGAGGCAACTTACTAGCACCTATCAAAACGGCCAGCATTAAAAACGCCATTGCCAATGCCACAAAAGGCCCTTGCACTGCCGAAGCTTCTGCAGTGCGGTATGCATCCAAAGCTCCCTGTGTAAGGTTACTTTGTTCATCACCTGACAAGATCTGATCGCTCAACAAGAAACTCGCTGCCACGATTGGCGCAATGGTTGTTCCTAACGAGTTGAACGCTTGCGCTAGGTTAAGACGACTGGATGCCCGCTCTGGTGAACCCAATACAGATATGTAAGGATTCGCCGCGACTTGTAAGATGGTCAAGCCACCCGCCACTACGAACAAAGCAAGCAAGAACAATCCATATACTCGGGTCGCCGCAGCCGGATAAAAAAGCAAGCAGCCTAAGGCTGCGAGTCCTAAACCTGTCAAAATACCGCGCTTGTATCCGATGCGTTCAATGAGGTTTCCACCAGGAATGCTTAAGATGCCATAGGCTGCGAACCAAGCGAACTGAACCAATCCTGCTTGTAAGAATGTCAATTCAAAAACATCCTTCAAGCGCGGAATCAATGCATCCACCATTACGGTGATGAAACCCCACATGAAAAACAAAGAAGTCACGATGATAAACGGCCCTTGGTACGATTTTGCTTTGGTCATATTCATGACCGCAAATTAAATCGTTTTCACATTGCAGAGGGGCCTCTGTCAATATTTTCCAACGAGAAAATGCATTAACGCATTAACGCATCAATTGAAGTGTGCCTGTATGTTCTTCAGCATCAGTATTGAACCCCTTCAAACGAATGATCCAATTGTACAATCCATTCCCAGCATAATGCGACCCTCCATTGACATCTCCCATCCAGAAATCATCCAAGGAGGTGCTGTGGAAAACCAATTCTCCCCAACGATTCATGATCCAGAGTTCGTAATCCTTTATTTGCCCTCCAATGACCTTAAAGGCATCATTGATTCCATCATTGTTGGGTGTAAAAGCACTCGGTACATAAAGAAGAACAGGTCCCCTAACAACCGTGTAAGATTGATTGATACAACCGACCCAGCTCGTAACATCAAGGGTGACCGTGTAATCGCCTAAACCGTCAAATTCATGAACAACAATGGACTCGTCTGAACTAGACCCATCTCCAAAATCCCAGTCATAAGCATAGGCTCCTGCGTATGGCTCCGGTGGGTTTGGCGTGGCTCGGAACGTATAACGATTCTCATTGTCCTCTGTGCCGCTAACTGTAAAGTCACTGAACAGATACTGGACTTCTACCGTGCTGGAAACATTCATTTCATCCCCACAAATATCCGTCGCAATTACAGGATATGTCGCAGATTGTGTTGGAGCGATGTACTGTGTTGGCCCGTAAGTCCCAAGTGTCGGCCAGTAGTAAATGAAACCCTCTTCTCCTCCCATTGCAAGCGCCTCCAATGACATCCCATCACCAGCACAAATGGTTGTAGACGGGGTTACCTCTAGGCTTATTGGGATATCAGGGATATGATAAACCAATGAGTCCAACGTTGAGCCCCCACATCCATCCTGAACGGCAATGCTGACAGGAATGGTGCCGAAGGATTGAATTGTGATCTCGTCATCCACATCATAGGATTCACCGGCAACAAACCACTCAAATTGATAATCACCGGAACCGCTTACAATGTCAACAGGAATCACCGTGTAATCGACACAACTCGCATAAACATCAGGTCCCAACTCAATCACCAAAGGTGGATTGTCGATCACGACTTGAGCATTATCTGTTCCACTCTGGCCACAACCATCATCCACATTTACGGTAAACGTTGATGTCTCACTCAACTGAATGTCCACATTGTTTCCGTTTTCATTCATATTGATTCCATTCTGGAACCATGAATATTGGTAACCACCAGAACCACTGGTCACGTCCGCTTGAAGATTGAAAACTTCCGTACACGGACCAACCAGTCCGTCAGGCAAACTCACAATGACTTCAGGAGCATCAACCGTAATCTCAATGTCGACTGATTCTATTTGTCCACAGGCATCGCTCACTTCAAGAACGATGACCTCGTCCGTACTCGTTGTCCAATTCAGAGGATTTCCCCATCCGAGCCATGAGCCGCCATCCAACCAAGTGTAATTGAATGGTCCTGTCCCGGTAGCTGCAGCAGTGATGTTAAAAGGATCGTTGCAAAGGACATCAATTTGCTCATCAACTGTAACTACAATAGGAGGAATATTGTACGTAATTTCAACACTATCAGTAAGCTCCATGCCACAGGCGTCCGTGACTGTTACGAATACCTCGTCTGCATTTTGCCAAGTACTTAAGCTCAGGATCGATGGATCAAACCAAGAAGCAAAGAGATTGTTTCCATCCTGGTCTTCCCAATCGTATTCATAAAAACCGCCAGCCGCTAAGTCATACCCACCATTCACAACGGCCTGAATATCAACAATTCCGTTGCATTCTAGCTCAATGGTTTCCTCTACAATATTTACCTCCAGCGGATCAAATTCTAACACTTCCACGTCGATGACCGCCGATTCGGATGGCATTCCGCATGTATCGCCAACGATTATTTCACATGTCCAAGGCCCGGCAACATCCGGTTCAAAAATGATGGGCGCTCCAACTTCACCCGTGCAAACCCATTCGTACGTGTAGTTGCCATACCCTCCGCTCACAATCGGTGCCAATTCTATGGCGTCGCCCAAACACATCTCAGTCTCGTAACCCTCAACGATGAAGGGCGGTGGTTCCTCTGCTACGAAAAATGAGAAATAGGTCATGAGTCCCCCTCCGTTGCAAGCGGCCACATTTTCAATTTCCATTTCAACCAATTCTGGACCTTCAAGGACGCCATCGATTGCTGCAGTCAATTCAAATTCAACGATGCTCACGTAAGGAGCAAAAACAACAGAATCAGGAAGGGGCAGCAATGTTCCGTCAGGCTGGGGCTGGCCATAGTCAACACCGTTTGTGGCGACGCTACTTCCATAATTGATGTAAACCATTTCTTGGATATCGAGAATGGTTTCGACCGGGCGTTCAAACGATAACGTAGCAGTTCCGCAGTCCTCATAAATCGTATTTGCTTCAGGTCCACCCACATCGATACTCAAGTCAATTTGAACAACTGCATTCGATTCAAACGAGCCTTCTTCTAGCACTACAACAGACTCCAAAGCTGTATCACTTCCATCTGCGATAGCCAATTTGATGTGGTAGGTTTCACCGCATTCCACAGGATACGTAGCCGTAAATGGAACAGTGTAGCCGTTGATACACACATCTTCACCTCCTTGATTGTCAACGTAATACTCTGGATTCGTACCCGAGTTAACGGAAGAGATCGTAACGGGAAGGTTGGGGTCTGTATTCGGAACTCCTGCAATGTTCACTGCTCCATCTGGAAATCCAGCTGGGCTGGCATATGGACCGTCAATGCCCGGACCACTCAAGAAAAAAGCAAAGACATCGTTGTACTGGGTATTGATCCAAGTTTCATATTCATCTGAGCCGAAGACATAGTCAAAGCTGACTGTATCACCCGCAGCAATAAAATCAAATTCAAGGACACATCCGTCGTTCACAGAACCAACGGCAAAGTTTTGTCCAATTAGATCAGGGACGGAGTTGGCAATTTCCAACAGGTCTGGGTCATTGAACCCATTTCCCAAACACCCATCGCAAGCTAAAAATTCTTCTGGACACTCCAGATTCTGTGATACATCACAACTAAGCACAAGACCAGAGGAGATGGAAAATATTTCGTCGCCACCTGTTAGGTATCCCAATTGCTGGTCACCTCCCTGATAAGTAATGTTGAAAGCTTGGATACCATTTCCCAACAAAATGTCATTGACATACTCCTCAAGGGTAAGACCGGTTTCTACATCAACCTGAGCATTTACTGGCTGCAAAGGAGAAACAAGAATGGCAAAAAGCCCAAAAACTGCACACAAATGTGATCTGATCATGCTCTATTGTATTCTATGGTAATGATACCACAATCTCACAACAACGCAAAGACCATGAAGGTTGCTTCTCAGTTCCGAAAGGCAGAAAGCTCTGAAGACAGCTTTTTACGTGCGTGAAAAATTCGGCTTTTCACTGTTCCCATTGGGATGTTAAGTTCTTCGGCAATCTCATCATAGTGGAATCCTTCGAGGAACATTGTAAAGGGAATTCTAAAATCTCCCTTCAAACCGTCAATGGCTGCATGGATATCCTTCTCGTTGATTTCGGAAGTGATTGTATCCGCTTGCATGGAACCCGAATTTAGATAATACTGGTTGTCTGTTGTATCCAGAATTGTGTTCTGAAACTTCTTGCGCTTGTAGTTATTGATGAAGATGTTGCGCATGATTGTGTACAGCCACCCTTTGATGTTGGTTCCTTCTTTGAAGTTTTTCTTGTACCGCAATGCCTTCACCATGGTATCCTGAATCAGATCTTCTGCATCTTGAGCATCTCGTGTGAATCCGATGGCGAAACCTTTTAGAAAAGTTCGGTTGGTGACAAGTAGTGAATTGAATTCGATCGTGCTCATGACGTGTTTTGTTGAATGATTCTCTGCAAAGATTAAACAAAACTTCCTTCCAAGCAAATTTTTGTTTAACTTTTAACAAGAATGTTTAAACAGTTTTGCGTTTGAGCCAAAAAAAGAGGGAGAACTTGAGAGGTCAATACAGATTATATCGCTGAATATCAAGCGAATAGAACTGCAGCCAATTCTTCACCGTTTGTTACGGTCGTGACCAGGTCGTTCGAAGCACACCCTTCAAACGCCTTGCCTGCAAGCAAGAATTTATTATCCAGCCCTGCAAATTCTGAACTGATCAGATCCACATACGCTTGAGCTTCTGAAGAAGCTGGATACGTGGTGCAATACGAAACAAAACGAGCATTGGGAAACTGTTCCGCTACTCCAAGCAGATCGCTGAATGGCACACTAGCTCCTAAGAAAATGCTACGTATGTTATACTTTCTGCAGAGGAAATGGATGAAGAGCAGGCTAATGTCGTGTATTTCTCGTTCAGGCAAGTAGAGCACAGCAACAGGAGCATCACTGAGGATCTCGTCCTTGAAGCCATCAACTGCTGCATTTAAAACTTGTCGCATCAAATGGCTAATGAAGTGTTCCTGCGCTGGACAGATGGAATTGGTCAACCATAGAACACCGATTTGCGACAAGAAGGGCAAGAAGACCTCCAGAATGGTTTGATCCAATCCAAACTCATCTGAGTGCTCCTTAACCAATTCGTGAAATGCAGCCTCATCATAATTGAGCATGCTCAGTTTCAGACGCGAAAAAACAGCGCTCATTCCACCTTCAGCAATCTGAACCTCATTTACACGGTCGAGCAGCGATTTTTGTCCAAGTTTGGCAATTTTTGAAATTTTCATCCCATGATGCATGAGGTATGAAACATTCAATAATTTCTTCAAATCATCTCCGCTGTAATAGCGGATATTGGTCGCTGTTCTTTTCGGAACCAACAAGTCATAGCGCTGTTCCCAGGCACGTATTGTATGCGACTTCACCCCTGTGAAGTGCTCAAGATCTTTGATCGAAAACTGCTGAGCTATCCCTCTTTCTTTCATTTTGGAGAGAGGTTTTGAGCGGTTGCAGTAGAGCAGAAGAACATCTGCATGTATTTTTGGAACATGACCAACTGGACTTTTTTCCACGATGACCAAGGTGACAGCATGTACCCGCTAGGTGCTGCACACCAAAACGGTGATCTGCAAATAGGGGCTTTGACACTGAGTGAAGCCTGGAACTCGTTGACTAAAGTGAGCATAACTCTTTTTAAACAAGACATTGGCCCAAATGTTCGCATCCGCATGCAAGAAGGTCAATTGAATGATCGATGGTTGCCAACGACCGAAGCCATTGAGACTTTAATCCAGCTGCCTGAAGGAGTCGATTTGTACTTCGAGAACTCCCCTCTTTTTCGTTGGAATCAAAACAAGAATTCACTGAAACCTGCACGCGAGACAATTCCAAAGGCGGACCTTTTGCAGTCACCAACCGAACTTTTCATTGGTGCAGGGAAATGGATTGAAGATCAAGCTCAAGAGGTTTTGGGAAAATGGGGGGCGACAACAGCAGCAAACCTGGCACTTCCCGCTCATGTGCTCATCATTGGGCCGCGTGAAAACCTAATCGTTGCCCCGGGAGCTCGAATATTAGCGAGCACAATTAACACTGAATCAGGCCCTGTTTTACTGGGACCTGATAGCGAAATTCAAGAAGGCTGTAACATCCGAGGCCCTCTGTATCTAGGTGCTCATAGCATTGTAAAGATGGGGGCGAAAATTTACGGTCCCACGAGCATAGGAGATCATTGCCGAATTGGCGGAGAAGTATCCAATTCGGTGTTTTTGGGTTACAGCAACAAAGGACACGATGGTTTCGTTGGCAATTCCGTCATCGGCCACTGGTGCAACCTGGGTGCTGCGACCAACACGAGCAATCTTAAGAGCAATTACAGTCAGGTCAAGCTCTGGAACGAAAATGCCCAAGCTTTGATTGAGTCAGACTTGCAATTTTGTGGGTTGATCATGGGTGACCACAGCAAATCAGGCATCAATACCATGTTCAATACAGGGAGTGTTGTCGGACCAGGTTGCAACATATTTGGCAGCGGTTTCCAACCAAAACACATCCCTCCTTTTTCATGGGGAGGGGGAGTCGATTGGAACATTCATGATTTCGCGAAATTCATCAAGACCGCTAGCGCCGTTATGGAACGCAGAGGCCAGAAGCTCACTGAAACCGAAATCGAACGGTGGAGAATTGAACACCAGCATCGCACAGCAAAGGCATAACCCTTGCCATAGAGCAAGAAATCGTGACTGACATAAACTACTGCCACATTGTCCGAGTATGACGGTGGCACGGCCTTTGACAAGAAGAAGACGAATAAGGAAGAAGATGTTTGAAGATCAAAGAGAAGAAGAGCAGTGGGCCTTAAGCGATGCGCAAGACCACGAATTTATACCCCTCATTTCTGCAGAAGATGAGGAGGCCATGCAAAAAGAAGAAGTACCGGAAGACCTTCCCCTCCTTTCTCTTCGCAACACGGTTTTGTTTCCAGGCGTCGTCATTCCAATTACTGTAGGTAGAGACCGATCCATTCGACTTGTCAAAGAGGCTCATAAAAAGGAGCAACGAATCGGCGTTGTCAGCCAAAAAAACGATGACATTGAGGTGCCCAATGGCTCAGACTTGAACGAAGTCGGCACAGTCGCAAAGGTCATTAAGATGCTCAGAATGCCTGATGGTTCAAACACTGTCATTCTGCAAGGTCAAAAACGATTCAAGTGGACCGAAATCGTTCAAGAGGAGCCCTACATGAAGGCTCGTGTTATGGAGTACGATGCAGAAAACCTTCCACCAAAGGACGATGAGCACAAAGCGCTCATGGAAAGCCTGAAGGAACTCGCCATTGAAATCATTCAGTTGAGTCCAAACATTCCGTCAGAAGCAGGGTTTGCAATCAAAAGCATTGAAAGCCTCACTTTCTTGGTGAATTTCATTGGCTCCAACATGAATGCTCCGGTAGAAGAAAAGCAGACGCTGTTGGAAGTTGCGGGCATCAAAGCACGGGCTCGCAAGGTATTGGAATTGCTCAACAAGGAGAAGCAAATGCTCTCTCTAAAACGAGACATACAGACCAAGGTCAAAGGCGAACTGGATCAGCAACAGCGTGAGTACTACTTGAATCAGCAACTGAAGCAAATTCAAGAAGAGCTTGGCAATAATCCTCAGGCTCAAGAAGTTGCGGAGCGAAAGCTCAAGGCAGAGACGATGCAGTGGCCCGCCCATGCAAAAGAGGCCTTTGATCGGGAGATCATCAAACTCGAGCGCATGAACTCTCAATCTGCAGAGTACAGTGTTCAGGCCAACTACGTTGATTTGATGCTCGATTTGCCTTGGGAGAAAAAATCCAAAGACAACTTCGATTTGCATCACGCTCAGTCGGTTTTGGACGAAGATCATTACGGCCTAGACAAGGTAAAAGAAAGAATCATCGAGCACCTCGCTGTGCTCAAAATCAAGGGTGATCTCAAAGCACCCATCATTTGCCTCTACGGCCCTCCTGGCGTCGGAAAAACTTCCCTAGGCAAGAGCGTGGCTCGAGCATTGGACAGGGAATATGTTCGCATGAGTTTGGGCGGACTTCGTGATGAAGCCGAGATTCGAGGTCACCGCAAGACTTACATCGGTGCCATGCCTGGACGAATCCTGCAGAGTCTCAAGAAGGCGGGGCAATCCAATCCTCTCTTTGTTTTGGACGAAATCGACAAACTTGGACGCGATCACCACGGCGATCCATCCAGTGCCATGTTGGAAGTGCTCGATCCAGAACAAAACAACGCGTTTCACGACAACTATTTGGACCTGGATTATGACCTCAGCAATGTCATGTTCATCGCCACTTGCAACAACCTCGGCTCCATTCAACCCGCACTGCGAGATCGAATGGAAATCATTGAGGTCACCGGTTACACGGTGGAAGAAAAAGTTCAAATTGCCAAAAGGCATCTGGTTCCGAAACACTTAAATGACTCTGGCCTATCGCAAAAAGAAATAAAGATTCCCGTCAAAACACTTGAAGCAATTGTAGAGCAATACACCAACGAAAGTGGTGTGCGCGGATTGGAAAAACGAATCGCAAAAGTCATACGAAACCGCGCCAAGGAGGTTGCTTTGGAAGAGCCCTTTGAAGCGGCAGTTGCAGCCGAACATTTGAAGGATATCTTGGGGCCATCACGCGAAAAAGATCGCTACCAAGGCAACGAAACTCCTGGAGTTGTAACAGGACTTGCATGGACACCGAATGGAGGTGATATCCTCTTCATTGAAACTTCGCTCACCAAAGGAACTGGCAAACTTACTTTGACAGGAAACTTAGGAGATGTGATGAAAGAAAGTGCAATGATTGCGCTTGAGTACATCAAATCACACGCTGAATCCCTGGGACTTGATGCAGAAGCAATGAGCAAAACAAATGTGCACCTTCATGTGCCACAAGGGGCCATTCCAAAGGATGGCCCTAGTGCCGGCATCACCATGGTGTCTGCCATGGTATCAGCATTCACTCGAAAGAAAATTAGGAAGGCATTGGCCATGACAGGCGAAATCACGCTGCGCGGGCAGGTTTTGCCGGTCGGTGGAATCAAAGAGAAAATATTGGCTGCGAAACGAGCAGGAATAAAAGAAATCGTAATGTGTCATCGCAACAAGCAAGATGTGGATGAAATCGATGCACGTTATGTCAAAGGATTGCGTTTCACTTACGTTTCCGATATCCATGAGGTGGTATCTCGCGCAGTGCTAAACGAAAAGAACAATTCGCGCGTTTGATTCCATGATGAAGCACATCCACTTCCATACCACACTAGCAATAATTTCCCTTGTTTTTGTCGCCTCGAGAGCACTCGGGCAGCAAGTGCAGGAATCCCTTGTTTTCGAAATCCCAACAGACGCGAGAAGCGCTGCACTCGGGGGGACACTCATGGCCGATTTGCAAGGAGACCTGCATGCTTCCGCATACAATCCAAACTTGCTCGACTCGGCCGATGCCGGAATGATTGCCTTGGATTATGTGAATTATTTCAGCGGGATTGGACTTATTTCCGTGAATTATGCGCTAGAAAAGAGACGCCTTGGGATGACACAAGTCGGAATGCGCGCATTGAATTACGGACAATTCGATGCTTTCGACGCAGCAGGAAATGACCAAGGTACGTTTCCAGGTAGCGACCTCATCGGCTTTGCTGGATGGTCACATCCCATCGATTCTACATGGACGGTCAGTGCTCAATTGTTTGCAGGCTCGCGAAGCCTGAATCGCGAGGTTGCCATTTGGGCGGGCCTTGAAGGTTTTGTGCAAGCTCGATGGCCTCAAAAAGGACTTGCAATAGGAGCGGGAATCACCGGATTTGGTCATCAATGGGGCTGGAAGGGAACCCAACCAACGGGCTCACTGCCTTGGAACTTGCAGTGGAGCTTCGTCAAAGGCTTTAAAAACGCTCCATTTACACTTTACCTAAAAGGCAATCATTTGGAAGAATGGGACCTCGCTCCTCCGGGAACTTACGATGATTCTGTTGATCCCTTGACCGGTGAAATCATCCCAAGTAAGACCTTCAAATTTGGAGATCAATTGATGCGCCACATCGCGTTAGGCACTCAAATCAAATTGGGACCAAGTGGCGCTCTTTTCATTGGATACGACTACCGAAGGCGCATCGAGATGGCCGCATCTCAGCGTTACGGGACCAATGGCTTTTCGATTGGAGGTGAATTCAAAGTCCGTGACTTCCGGTTCAGACTATCGCGCAACACTTATCATTTTGCGGGCTCATCCACCCACATTGGTGTCACCTTCAATCCTCGAAGATTTAAAGGTAATTTCTAGTGCTGAACGCTTAATTTGCAAGCCCATGGAGAAAGCAAGAATCAACATAGCAATTGATGGCCATTCGTCGTCGGGCAAAAGCACCATGGCGAAATCTCTGGCCAAGGAGTTGAATTTCGTCTACATTGATACTGGAGCGATGTATCGGGCAGCGGCTTTGTTCTGCATCAAAGAACGCCTCATCGACGGCAATGAAATCGATGAGAGGAGAATCCCATCTGCGATTGAGCGGATGTACATCTCGTTCAAATACAACGCCAAGTCGGAACAATCAGAAATTCATCTGGGCGGCGCAAACGTTGAAAAAGAAATTCGTTCCATGGAAGTGGCTCGCAGGGTGAGTCTCGTTGCTGCGGTCCCTGAAATTCGGCACAAACTCGTCAACATTCAACAGCGAATGGCCTCCACCGGTGGAGTGGTCATGGACGGCAGAGACATCGGCACCGTTGTTATGCCCAAAGCAGAACTCAAATTCTTCATCACGGCGGACATCGAAATCCGCGCTGAAAGGAGGTACCAAGAATTGAAAAGCAAAGACGTAGACTCTTCATTGGGAGAAGTCTTCAATAACATTCGGGAACGGGATCGCATTGACACCACTCGGGCCGTAGCTCCGCTTCGCAAAGCAAAAGACTCCATTGTAATGGACAACAGCAATCTCACCATAGACGAGCAATTTGACTTCCTATTGAGTCATGCCAGAAAAGCCATGGCTGACGCATGATTCGCTGCCAATACGGACTCTTTCTCTTATTTGTGTCTGCGCTCGTTCCATTGCACTCGCATTCAATCCCGCGCGCTCTTCACACGATGTCTCTGGAAAACGACCCACTCCAGACCGATACGCTCCTTCCCTCTTTTTTACAATCTAGCCATCTCGACTGGGCTGATTCGGTATTGCTCAAACTGAGCTTGCGTGAACAAATTGCCCAATTGCTCATGCCTCCTGTTTATGCCCATGAAGATCGCCAAGGCTGGGCCCAAGCCGAACAATGGGCAAAAAACGGTGAAATCGGTGGGGTGATTTGCATGCAAGGGCACCCCCAAGGCCAAATCGAGCGACTGAAGCGGCTGCAGTCTGCATCAAAAGTCCCACTTCTCGTATCAAGCGATGCCGAGTGGGGGCTCGGAATGCGGCTAGATTCAACACGATCCTGGCCTCGAGCACTCACCATTGGCGCCGCGAATGATACCGGCCTGACTCGGAAATTCGGACAAGAGGTTGGCAGAGCCTTGCGTGCAACTGGCGTCCAAGTCAACTTCGCTCCCGTTGTGGATGTGAACAGCAATCCGTTGAATCCAGTCATTGGAAGCCGATCATTTGGAGGCAGTGTTGAACGCGTGTCGGAGATGGGCATTGCATATGCCAAAGGAATGCAAGATGAAGGCGTGATAGCGACAGCCAAGCATTTTCCAGGGCATGGTGACACCGATGCCGATTCGCACAAAACCTTGCCTTCCATTTTACACAAGCGCCATCGGCTGGACTCCGTGGAACTTGAACCATTCCGGAAATTGGCGAATGAAGGAATCGCAGCCATGATGGCAGCGCATCTTTTCATTCCAGCATTGGATTCCACGCCTGGCCGGCCTTCTACCCTGTCGCCTCTCATCATAGATACCATACTTCGCCAAGAATTAAAATTTCAAGGTTTGGTGTTCACCGATGCAATGACCATGAAGGGATTTTCAGAATTTGCCACTACAAAAACGCCGCATGCCGATGCCCTCATCGCTGGAAATGACGTTTTGCTCTTCCCCGGCAATCCTGCAGACGCAATTGATGAAATATTGGCAGCAATCCAGTCAAAACGAATCGACTCCCTCTCCATTCACCGAAAATGTCGAAGGCTGCTCGCTGCCAAATCATGGGGGAAGTCGATGGAGGCCATTTCAGGCGCTTATGATTCCAACCGTGCTGAATCTATTCACCGCGATTTACTGGCCAAATCACTCACCGTTGTAACGAACCGGCAACGCTCATTGCCTTGGGAGACAGGAGTCACTCAAATTGAATCCATTTTCGTCGGTTGGAAAGGTCCTGTGCACAAGCGATTCAATGAAGTCGCTGAAAAAACGATGGGAAATGGCTGTGCATTTTTCGGTCAATCCATGAGTGACGGCTCCTTCATAGAGGATGCTCAATCAATCATTCCAGCTGCAATTGCCAAGGAGCCTGACTGGCTTGTCCTTCACCTCGGCGGCACGTCAAATTCAGTGAGCAAACAACATGGAATCAGCGATGAAGTTTTGAAGCAAGTCAATTGGACCCTGGCACTTGCAAATGAGCGCAACATTCCCACGGCGTTGATCATTTATGGCAGCCCCTATTTGCTCAAGCGATTGGAAACATCGGCAGCACTGGCAGATGCGCTTATGGTGGCTTATCAGGACGATGAACGAACCATCGATGCAGTGGCAAATGCACTCACAGGCGCAGGCATGGCCGGCGGAACACTGCCCGTGGCCGCAGGAGCATTCCCTGAAGGACATGGCTTGCCCTGGCTCGGAAGGGTTCGATTGGGTTTTTCGAAGGTTCCTTTCGGTGCCAAAAGCAAAATAGACAGCATCGTTTACGACGCAATTGATGGTGGAGCCATGCCCGGTTGCCGTGTTCTTATCGCACACAAAGGAATGGTCGTTCATGATGGTGTATACGGCACCTTGGATGGGGTAAACCCCGTGAAACCAAGCAGCGTGTATGACCTGGCAAGCATCACTAAAATAGCGGCTTCAACACTCGCTCTCATGCATCTGGAGGAAAAGGGAGAGATTGACCGAAATTCCCCATTGGAGAATTACCTCCCTGAACTTGAAGGCACAGACCTCGGGACACGTTTGCTCCAAGACGTTTTGGCACACCGCGCAGGACTCACCTCTTGGATTCCCTTTTACCTCGAAGCCTTGGAAGATTCAACTGCCTTCTCTCCTTCCAAAACAACTGAGCACTCGCTGCAGATTTCCAACGAATGCTTCATGCGACCGAGCTGGAAAGACAGCATTTGGGATAGAATTGTCACGGCACCAGTGGATCCCGTTGGAAAACATCGATACAGTGATTTGGGCTACTATGCGATTCAACGCATCGTTGAGAGGAAGACCGGAAAATCCTTGGATCAATTTGTGGATGACATCTTGTACCGTCGGGCTGGCTGGAGCAGTTTTAGCTTCAATCCACTTCAAAAAAATGACGTGAGAGAAATCGCTCCCACAGAAAACGACACTCTTTTCCGAAAAGGTCGAATACACGGAACCGTGCACGATCCTGGAGCCGCTATGCTTGGAGGGGTCTGCGGTCACGCTGGACTCTTCGCAAACGCATACGACCTCGCTCGTCTGATGCACATGCTGCGCATGGGAGGAAGCTATGGGGGGATTGACTGGTTCGAGCCGGAAACCGTTGTGGAATGGACCAAGAGAGTCGATGAAGACCCTGAGTTTCGAAAAGCAAGCGGATTCGACCGACCCGCAAACGAACCCGATTCTGGGCCAACGTGCAATGAAGCGAGTGCTTCAAGCTTTGGCCATTCGGGTTTTACGGGAACACTCGCCTGGGCTGATCCTGATGAAGACATTCTATTTGTATTTCTGAGCAATCGCACGTTCCCTGATGCGAGCAATCGCACGTTGATTGAATGGGATGTTAGAACAAAAATTCAGCACGAAGCTTATCAATCCTTAGGGGTACGTTCTCGGTTCAACGAGATACGCCCTTGAAACAGAAACTGCGCCAAATGAAAATCGGATTTGTCTGCTACCCCACTTTTGGTGGCTCAGGAGTTGTCGCAACTGAATTGGGCAAGGCCTTGGCGGAAAAAGGGCATGAACTTCACTTCATCACCTACAGCGCGCCCGCTCGAATGGGAAGCCTTAAGAGCAACCTTTTCTACCATGAAGTTCGAGTGTCTGATTATCCTTTGTTTGAATACCAGCCATACGAATTGGTTTTGACCAGTAAAATGGTTGAAATCACCGTTGCCCATGATCTTGATCTGCTTCATGTGCATTATGCCATTCCGCATGCGAGTGCCGCAATCATGGCACGAGACATCTTGCGCGCTCAAGGCATCGACATCCCGGTCGTTACCACCCTGCACGGAACAGACATCACGCTCTTGGGCCGAGAACCAGCCTTTGAACCTGTCATTTCGTATGCAATCAACCGTTCTGATGCCGTGACTGCCGTGTCAGAAAGTTTGCGGAGTGACACCCTTGAATTGTTTGGAGTGGAACGATCAATCCAAGTGGTCAATAACTTCATCTGCACACGCCACTTTGAAAAGGACGCCGATGAAGCCTTCCGAAAAAGCATTGCCCCCAATGGGGAGCCAATCATTGCCCATATTTCGAACTTTAGACCCGTTAAACGGGTGCACGATGTGCTCGAAATTTTTATTCGCATTCGAAAAAACATTCCTGCCAAATTGCTTCTTGTTGGTGACGGACCTGAACGATCCCGCATTGAAAAACTCGCACTGGATGCTGGCATATCGGAAGATGTGATATGCATCGGCAAGATTAAGAATCCCGTCGAGCCATTGCTCATAAGCGACCTCTTCTTGCTGCCCTCTGAAACGGAGAGCTTCGGATTGGCTGCTCTTGAAGCGCTCGCCGCTGGCGTTCCTGTCATCGCAAGTGATGCTGGAGGAATTCCCGAAGTCGTAGAGCACGGAAAATCAGGCTACCTAGCTCCGGTGGGTGATGTCGAACGCATGTCGGAACATGCTCTGTTTTTGTTACACAATGCTGAAGAAATGACCCGAGCCAAGCGCATGGCGAAGGATCGATCTTTGGACTTCCACATCGAGAAAATACTTCCGACATACGAGGCAATTTATCAGCGATTGATGTTTGCTGTGAACAATCCAAGTGAACAATGACTTCGAACAAACAAAATAAAATCGGACAACGCATTTCGTTTGCTTGGCATGATGACTCGTTGACCGTGATCATCGATCAAAGCATCTCGCGAGCCCAACAAATGATGCTTGATGCTTGGTTTGTCGCTTGGGTAATTGTCGGTGGTTCTTTTGGATATGCCCATTCAATCAGCCAAGGCGACGAGCGAAAATTCTTGCTCATCTGCCTCGCTTTCTGGGCGTTTTTCGCTTTTCGTGTGCTGAAAGTTTTAGCTTGGCGAAGGGTTGGGCAAGAAAGGATTCGGGTGGATGTCGAGGGAATGAGCATCAAAAATGCCTTTGGCTCTTACGGAAAGGCTAAGTTCTTCATGAAGGACAATATCAAACGCATGGAAGTGATTCGCCGCGATCCATCTAAATTCATGCAAAACATGGATCAGAGCTTTTGGATCATGGGGGGCGACTCCCTTCAATTCAAATACATGCGATCCAGTTTCGTACTCGGCAAACAGCTCGATGAACGTGATGCAAAAGCGCTTGCTCAATTGTTTGACAAGGCGCTTCGCAAGTTCAATTGACGGGAAGTTAACGCTCGTTAACCCGGCCCCTCCGTCCGCTAATTCCCTGTTTATCTGCCCGACCAAAGCCTCAATTTTGGGGCATGAGAAGTGGAAAGAGGAAAAATCACGCAGCGTTTTATGGCGCAGTAGTTGCGGTGATTGGGGCGTTGGCATCGGGATGCAAAACAGGCTCCTGCGAGCTGCAGCATTGGACGATCGAAGTGTCTCTAATCAACGGCAGCTACCCAAGCTACTTCTGGTTGCAATCCCAAGAGAGAAACCCTTCTGCCCTGTCTTGGTGGCACAGACCATCTTTCGAATCCATTTCAGATACGATCCATTCAGAAAATGGACAGCCGTGCGAATTTTATGGACCAATTGACCTTTCTGAGGTTCAATTCATTGGGGAGTGGCGATTTTACGACCACGATTCAATTCTTCACCCTCTTGAACACCAGTGCCTCATCTCAGGGGATACGATCAAATTGATCTTGGCCTCTCCCTTTTGGATCGAATTAATAGGAGGCCGAAACATCTTGGAAACATCGCAGGACGAGCCCGTATTTGTTGAATGTGATTGGTGCACAAACTCCACAGATAATCAAGCGGCCGTTTGGTTTACACCCGGCAGAATGCCAAAGCCCGCATTGATACTGGAGGGCTGGATTCACCCCCATCAGTCCTTGCCAATGACACGCTCCATTGAATTGAGAACGGCAGATGATGAGCTGCTCAGTACACGCCCAATTTCGATTCGTACCGGACAAATCTGTGACACACTGTCCCTGCCCTACTTACGCTAATTATTTTATTCATGAAATCACACATATCTGCAACCGCGGGGGCAATCCTCATGCTCCATTTTTCAATCATTAATTTCGGTCAAGTCATCACCCCACAGGAGAGCAAGCAATCACAGTTTCTGTGGGCATTCGAGAACTGTGCGGCCATCGGACCCACCACCATCGCATGCGACTCGGTATTTCAGCAAATCGCAAGAACCCCCGGACATGTTGGATTGGCCTTATGCTACAGGTCTTTGCCCATCCTGCGAGAAATACCAAAGGCAGGTCTTGACAGTTTGCAAGAATCAGCGAACATCTTGAGCTCTCACAACTACTTACGAGCAGGTATGAATACGTTTGTAGTATCCAGTGAATTGGTCCCCAGTGACTGGATGAACAATGATTGGTGGCTCGTGATAGACGGCGAAGAAATTGAATTAACACTTGATTCACCTATCACACGTTTTGTATCCATTGAATCAGAGGCTACTGCAGTCGGAATCAAATCAACAGGCACAGGCGACACCGTAAGCTGCAACATCCTACTGCCAATCTTTCCAAGCGAAGCCTGCGTTGAACCTGACCTACCCCCATGGCAAGGAGAAAATGAATTGGACCCTTGGTGGATAGGATGCTTTCTCAATGGACAACCCATTGAAGGGCAAGTTTTTTTAAAAATCGGAAGTGACAATGAATTCAATCGGCCATTGATTTTTCTGCAAGGCTTTGATCCGGGACTCAGCAATCACTTTCCTTCCTTCGGATTTGGGGACTTCAATTGGGATGTGATTTGGGAATGTGGCCCTTTTGAAGATTACGGAATTCCCGGGCTAACTGAATTCATGAATGATTTATTAGAAGATGGTTTCGACCTGGTGTTCTTGGACCTCGAAAACGGAGTCCAATCTGTAGAAAACCAGTCTGCGTTGACTCAAGAAGTGATCCGACTTTGCCGCGATCACAAAGTGGGCGATGAATCCATGGTGGTCGTAGGACCAAGCTTAGGTGGAATTGTCGGCCGTCATGCACTTCGAATGATGGAATTGAATGAGGAACCTCATTGTACGCGCCTCTTTGCATCCATCGACGCCCCTTTCAAGGGCGCCTGGTTGCCGACAGCACTTCAAGAAGCCATCGGCTTTTTCTCTGATTTTTCCGTCGAGGCGTACAACTTAGGCCTTGCTCTTCAATCTCCAGCTGCAGGTCAAATGCTAATTCATTCGCCATTTCATTCTGCATCTGTCCGTCAGTCTCTGGAAAACCTCCAGGATGACTGGGGCCTTCCAAGCACACCTATGTGCATCGCCACCTCAAATGGAAATCCATTCGTCGAAACAATGGCTTCGAATGATCTGATCTTTCATGCAACTGAATCTTTTTTGGGATACGATTATGTCGATATTTCCCTCTACACACATCCTGGGTCCACAACACATGAAAATTCAACGCCTGAGAATTTGGTGATTTTCAATGCTGAAATATTGAATTCAGAATGGAGCTTAGGGGAACCTCTTAGCTATAGTCATACAGCATGGTCAGGCGCAAACTTACCTTCTTGGAATGCTCTTCCGGGAAGCTATTCGAACCATCTTTCAGCTTTTCAATCCGCATTGGAGTTGTCTGGCATTGAAGCCGACTACTGTGCCAATCAATCTTTATTTATTCCAACATTGTCCGCTTTGGATTTGGCGCTCAACGCGGAATTCTCCACCAATGCCACACCATTTAATGATGTGTCATTCGAGCCTGCTTCAACTGGATCTGCATTTCATTGTGACTTGACGTCGCATCTGGATTTTCTCAACGACTGGATTATTGATGGCAAACCACTGACGAATTCAAATGCCGCCTCATTCCAACACGCTTATCTCGGATGGGCATTTCCTCAAAAAAAGTTCATTGGAACATTCGATTTGGCGCCGCTTGGAACCTTGGAAGTGGGAACAGCTGAGGCCAATGGAAGTGGCGAATGGCCCATATTTGATTCTTACATCAGCACGTGCGGGGGCACCGTTAGCATTGGCGAAGGTGGACAAATGCTCATCGGCGACAGCATTGATGGAGGCAATGCTACGCTCACCATGCTCGATGGTGCTCGTCTCATCCTCAATGAAGGCAGCTCACTTCACATTGGACGCAATAGCTCAGTGATCATGGCTGCCAATTCAATCATCGAATTAAATGGTGGGAAAATCATTGTACATCCCGAGGGAATATTTTCGCAAGAGGCCAATAGCCAGGTGATCCTAAATGGGAGCGGTGAAGTTCAACTGTGTGGTGTCCAGTCACTTTGGAAATCCGGTGGTGACCTTCTTCTGCTAGGACAGGACACCTTGAATATCACGGGAACATCTGAACTCGGGATGGGAACCTGGAACTGGGTCGGCAATCAAGTGTATTCGTTCATTGGAGAGCACGCAAAACTCGACATCAATCACGATGGAGATGAATTTTGCAACATCATCATTCCTGAGAATTCAGGGCATTTGTTTCAAGGAACAGGTCTGATCAAATTTCAGAAGACCAATTTCTACCTGTCTGAGGCATCAACAATTCGCATCCAGACGAGATCCCAGCTCAACGACTGCACATTCAGTGGAACCGACCTCACCTCACTGGTGGAATTGCACGGGCGCACAAACTGGGTTGGAGGAAGCATGAACAACATGCACCTGTTCGCCGTTTGTCCCGGTGTGGCCAGTTTCAAAGGGGAATCCATTATAACGCAAAACGTCTGGATAGAAACCCAAGGCAACGGCACCCGAATGAACGGATTCGAATTCCATGATTCACAAGTGAGTGTGACCAACCCCTTTCCACTGTCATGGATACAGAACTGCATATTTGATGGAGGGCTGCTGCATGAGCTGCCACTATTTTCAATTAAAAATTCAAATCATCCTTTTCGCTGCGAATCAACAAATTTCTCCAATCATAATCGAGGCATAGAAATCGAAAGCGCTGCTGTGGATTTGGGTTGTTCGGAATTTGAAAATATGGTAGAGGCCATGCATTTGAAAATGGATGGCGTGGTCAATATGATGCCTCCAAATGGTAAAAATCATTTCCACGACAATGCCGTGCACTTCAAGCTCAGCGATGCGCCCATCCCTCATCTTATCTCCGGGAACAATTGGATAGGTCCCTGCACTGACGCCTCAATACTGGGCACCAGTCCATTGGAAACAACCGATTCCGGTGGGAGTCTATTGCTTTCATTAACGGGTAATTTTTGGCCCAACGCACAAATTGGCGTGCCCCTTATCGTGCCATCGACCGATGTGCAATCTTCACTCGATGGTGGATCTATTCAATTCAAGGACATGTTGCCACATTTGAGCTCTTGTCTTTCCGACGATATTTCAGAGGATGCAAATGTAAAAATCAAGGGAAATCTGTTGCCTGCTGAAGAAAGTTCATCCTTGAGCGTCTTTCCCAATCCCGTCCATCAGTGGCTTACAATTGACAGCTTCACAAACCAAGGGAATAATGAAGTGTCAATGGATGTGCGCCTCATGAATGCACTTGGGCGCAAGGTCTTTGAATG
>Ga0208964_1000030_pt1 | contig 82126 bp, 77 predicted proteins | sample AOAMet1_08_M0_20_2_FD_188227 | JGI IMG/M metagenome (GOLD analysis project Ga0208964, IMG submission 188227) | Ammonia-oxidizing marine microbial communities from Monterey Bay, California, USA - CAN11_08_M0_20 (SPAdes) | ecosystem: Environmental > Aquatic > Marine > Intertidal zone | place... | reverse complement strand
TCTCAAACAACTTGTAGCTTGCCCGGGATCTATAGCCTTCACGCCTGGCGCGAAGCACATATTCATCCTTTTCGTGATCATTTAGCCACTGGCTACTGGATTTCGATTTTTTGGTCATTTAACTCCCTGATGAAATGAAGTATCGCAAACCTGAGGTAACGTGGGTACAATCGCCGCCCACAAATTTGGGTATACCATGAACGGTAAGCTAAAAAAGAAACTGAGAACCATCGGCCACGGACTGAAGGCAGTCGTCACCGTCGCCGGTAATGGTCTTTCAGAAAATGTGATTGCTGAACTGAACCGCGCCCTCGATGATCATGAGCTGATAAAGGTGAAAGTGTTTGGCGACAGGGAGGAACGTGCTGAAGTTGTTGCTTCGCTTAAGGAGCTCCCTGACACGGCGATTGTTCAGGTAGTCGGGGGCATGGCACTTGTCTATCGTGCTTCGCGCGAACCCAACCCGGTACTGTCAAACATTGCCAGGGCCAACGTCCTTTAAACGGCGCAGATGAACTATATGTGCCGAACGGCACAGATCTCAAACTCCTCTTCTCCTGCTGGTGTCTTGACGAACACCACATCGCCGACTTCTTTTCCTATCAGCGCTCGAGCAATCGGTGAATAGACGGACAGCTTGTTCTGCTTAATGTCTGACTCATCATCGCCTACGATCTGATAGGTCAGCGTCTCGTCGTTTCCGACATTTAAAAGCTCAACTGTTGTGCCAAAAATGATTCTCCCCGACTCAGGTATCTGCGTTACATCAATAATCTGAGCGTTAGACAACTTGCCTTCAATCTCTAGAATTCGGCCTTCTATAAAACCCTGCTCTTCCTTGGCATATTGATACTCGGCGTTCTCGCGAAGGTCACCCTGAGCGCGGGCTTCTGCAATCGCCTGCACAATCCTGGGCCTTTCCTGCAGTTTTAGTTTGTCGCACTCCTGGCGCAATTGGTTCTCGCCATTCACTGTCATTGGAACCTTGTCCATCTTGTTATCTCTTACCTTTATTATCCCAGAACCGGAATAGTGCCAAATTGAGTGTGACTAGTGTCGAGAAGATTTAGTGTTTTGTCCAGCTATCTGCGTTGTAAATTTTGCAGGCTGTGGACAGTTCTATCTTCCCCGTGGCGAAGGGCTGCAACGCTCGCGCGTCCACCTGCCATGGTCGTGGTGTAGCACACTTTGTTTTGTAACGCAGTTCGCCTGATCAAGTATGAATCTGCGATGGCCTGCTTGCCCTCTGTTGTATTGACGATAAAGTCGACATCATGGTTCTTCAACATATCTACAATATGTGGCCGTCCTTCCTGGACTTTGTTCACAAGCTGAACTTCCATTCCTGCTTCGCTGATAATCTTTGCACTTCCCTGCGTGGCGACCAGCGCGAAACCCAGTTCGACCAATCCTTTGGCAATCTCCGGCAACTGTTCCTTATCGGCGTCACGGACACTCAGAAAAGCCCTGCCTTTGTTCGGGATTGTGTCGCTCGCCGCAGTCTGCGCCTTGCCATAAGCCTCGGCAAAGCTTGCACCTGCACCCATAACTTCTCCGGTGGATTTCATCTCCGGCCCAAGAATCGGGTCGACCCCCGGAAACTTACCGAAGGGAAACACCGCTTCTTTTACACTGAAAAAGTTCGGAATGATTTCTTCAGTAAATCCCTGTTTCTCGAGTGAGATACCGACCATACATCGCGCCGCCACTTTGGCGAGGCTTACCCCAATACACTTGGAAACAAACGGAACGGTTCTTGAGGCACGCGGATTCACTTCCAGCACAAAAATCTGGTTGTTTTGAACCGCAAGTTGCACGTTCATCAAACCAATCACCCCAAGCTCCAACGCCATACGTTTTACCTGGTCTCTCATTTCGGCCTGCATTTCATCGGAAAGGCTATACGGCGGCAATGAACAAGCCGAATCGCCGGAATGAACGCCTGCCTGCTCTATATGCTGCATGACAGACCCGATGACGACCTGAGTCCCATCTGAAACTGCATCAATATCAACTTCAATGGCCTGGTCAAGAAAACGATCAAGCAAAATCGGCGAGTCCTCTGAAACCTCGACCGCTTCTCTCATATAGGATTTCAGCTCGTCCTGGTCATAGACGATTTCCATTGCCCGTCCACCCAAAACATATGACGGCCGCACGACCAGAGGGAAACCTATATTGTCCGCCGCTATCACAGCTTGCTTTTGGGTCCTAACAGTCTTGTTAGGGGGCTGGATCAGCGAAAGCTTTTCGATCAGCTTCTGAAACCTTTCACGGTCTTCGGCCTCATCTATCGCATCGGGCGATGTACCAATGATCGGCACTCCCGCCGCTTCCAACTGGTTAGCCAGTTTTAGCGGTGTCTGCCCACCGAATTGAACTATAACCCCCTTGGGTTTCTCAAGATCCACTACAGCCATAACGTCTTCAAACGTTAATGGTTCGAAGTACAACCTGTCGGAAGTGTCATAGTCGGTGGATACGGTTTCAGGATTGCAGTTGATCATGATCGACTCAAAACCATCTTCACGCATTGCAAATGCAGCATGAACGCAGCAGTAATCAAACTCTATACCCTGACCAATTCTGTTAGGACCGCCGCCCAATACAATAATCTTGTCACGATCCGTTGGATTAGATTCACATTCATCTTCGTAGGTGGAATACATATAGGCGGTTGACGACTGAAATTCCGCCGCACAGGTATCTACGCGCCGATAAACAGGACGAATATCCAAATCGAGCCTGTACTGACGAATGAGCTCTGCTTCGCATCCCAAAACGGATGCAAGCCTGGAGTCAGAAAACCCTTTTTGCTTCAAACGAAACAGCTCGGCTCGTTCTATACTCTCTAGCGGCCTGCCCTCAAGGGATTGCTCGCTCAGAACAAGGTCCTCTAGCTGCACGAGAAACCACGGATCTATGCCAGTTAACTCATAGATCTCTGAAATCTGAAAGCCATGCCGCATCGCATCAGCGACGTAGCGCAAACGGTCTTCGGTAGGTGTTCTTATTTGCTGACGAAGCCGACTCTGGGCGTCTTTTTGCTCCAGCGGAACAATCGGTGTTAAACCATCAATACCAATTTCCAGACCTCGCAAGGCTTTTTGTAGCGACTCCTGAAAAGTCCGGCCGATTGCCATAACCTCACCTACGGACTTCATCTGTGTCGTTAGCGTGTTGTCTGCCCGGGGGAACTTTTCAAACGTGAACCGCGGAATCTTTGTCACGATATAGTCGATCGACGGTTCAAAGGAGGCCGGTGTTACACCTCCCGTGATTTCATTAGACAGTTCATCCAGTGTGTAACCGACTGCAAGCTTCGCCGCGACCTTCGCAATCGGGAACCCGGTTGCCTTGGACGCGAGAGCAGAGGATCGGGAAACCCTCGGATTCATCTCAATCACGATCAGGCGGCCAGTATTTGGCTCAAGGGCAAACTGGACGTTTGAACCACCAGTCTCAACGCCAATGACCCGCAACACGTCGATAGACGCGTTGCGCATTATCTGATATTCCTTGTCGGTTAATGTCTGTGCCGGCGCAACGGTAATCGAATCGCCCGTGTGAACACCCATTGGATCAAGGTTTTCAATCGAACAAATAATGATGCAATTGTCATTTTTATCCCGGACAACTTCCATCTCATATTCTTTCCAGCCAATCAACGACTCATCAATCAACAATTCGTTAGTTGGTGACAGGTCGAGGCCCCTGAGACAAATCTCCTCGAAGTCCTCCAGGTTGTAGGCAACGCCGCCGCCTGAGCCACCCATCGTAAATGAAGGGCGAATGACACAGGGGAAACCCAACATGGGCTGGACCTGTTTGGCCTCTTCTAACGAATGCGCAATGGCGTTTTTCGCGGTCTCTAGGCCAATAGACTTCATGGCGACATCAAACTGCTGGCGGTCTTCAGCCTTATCGATCGCCTCTTTCGTTGCACCGATCAATTCGACATCATATTTTTCGAGGACACCTTCCCGCGCCAAATCCAATGCGCAATTCAATGCTGTCTGTCCGCCCATGGTTGCAAGAATCGCATCGGGGCGCTCCAGCGCGATGATGTTTTCAACATGTTGCCAGATAACCGGTTCGATGTAGGTGGCATCAGCCATGTCCGGATCTGTCATTATCGTGGCCGGATTAGAATTCACTAAAATGACACGGTAACCTTCTTCACGTAGCGCTTTACACGCCTGCGCCCCGGAGTAATCGAACTCACAGGCCTGCCCGATGACAATGGGCCCCGCACCAATGAGCAAAATGCTTTCTATGTCAGTTCTCTTTGGCATCTAGTGGTTATGCTCCCTCATCAACTCAATGAAATGATCAAACAAGGGACCAGCATCATGAGGGCCAGGGCTAGCTTCCGGATGTCCCTGGAAGCCAAAAGCGGGGCGATCTACCAAGTGGATACCCTGGATTGTGTCATCAAACAGCGAACGGTGTGTCACTCTCACGGTGTCCGGCAGTGCGACTTCATCGATGCAAAACCCATGATTCTGGCTGGTTATCAGCACCGTACCGTCTTCCAGGTTTTTTACCGGATGGTTGGCACCGTGGTGACCATGCCCCATCTTCTTTGTTTTCATTCCAGCGGCGAGCCCAAGAAGCTGTAAGCCGAGACAAATACCGAATACCGGGATCTTCGTCTTCAAAATTGCGCTTATCGCCTGGATCGCATAGTCACAGGGCCCGGGATCCCCTGGGCCATTAGATAAAAATACACCATCCGGGTTCAGTGCTAGAACTTCGGCCGCAGACGTCTGCGCTGGCACTACGGTCAGCCTGCAGCCCCGGTCTGTCATTAACCTGAGGATGTTTTTCTTAACGCCAAAGTCGTAGGCAACCACGTGGAACTCGGACTCGGTAACGGCTGAGTATCCCTGCCCGATCTCCCAGCTTCCTTCCCGCCACTCATAGGGAACAGGCGATGTCACAACTTTCGCCAGATCCATACCCTCGAGCCCGGCAAAGCCTTTCGCCGCCTCGAGTGCTCCTGAGATCACACTTTCCGAGAGATCTGGCCCTGCCACAATGGCACCATTTTGGGAGCCCTGATCGCGAAGGACCCGGGTCAGTTTTCTGGTGTCTATCTCAGCTATCGCGACGACGCTTCGGGCAACAAGGTAATCACCAAGAGACATCTCGCTGCGCCAGTTACTAGCCATCAGAGGTAAATCACGAATCACCAGGCCCGTCGCCCAGATATCGCGAGACTCCTCGTCTTCAATGGTAACGCCAGTATTGCCAATATGCGGATGGGTCAGCGTAATAATCTGTCTGGCATAAGAGGGGTCGGTGAGTATTTCCTGATAACCGGTAATCGACGTATTGAAGACGACTTCTCCGACGACAAGACCATCTACACCAATAGCAGTACCCTCGAACAGCATACCGTTTTCGAGTGCAAGTACTGCTCTACTATCCAAGCGCGAGTCTCCATGAAAAATTAAAATGAACCTGCCGATCAAAAAAAAGCGAGACGGAAATTGCTTCCGTCTCGCCTTTCACTTCTGTTTTCGCGGGTGTGTCATCTTAAGCGCAGCATTCTAGTCGAGGTGCACTTTTGTTTCCAGTCCTTAGACTGACTTTAACCCATTAACTGGTATCTTTATTGAAGGGTATTCAAGAGCCCTCAGCGTTGCCTGGCACGCCCGAAGGTTGGCCCGATCATATCCAGAGCTGTCACCCCGCATGGCAGTTCAATATCAAAGAGCCCTAAGCGTTACTTGGCTAGCCCGAGTACGTCCAGCATGTCATAGCGGCCCGGAACCTGGCTAACAATCCAACCGGCCGCTCGAAGAGCCCCTTCGGCAAAGTTGGCTCGGCTCTGTGCCCTATGAGTGATTTCCAGTCGTTCGCCACCAGCGATAAACATCACCGTATGCTCACCGACTATCTCACCACCGCGAACCGCATGAAAACCAATGGTTTCGCGATCGCGGGCACCGGTTAAGCCATGCCTTCCATGCTGGGAAACAGAGGCCAGATCTCGCCCCAGCCCCTTGGCGACATGTTCCCCCAAACTGAGCGCCGTGCCTGATGGCGCATCAACTTTATGACGATGATGCGATTCAATAATCTCCACATCCACCGTGTCCCCGAAAATACCGGCCGCCATCTCAACTAGTTGGAAGGTTGCGTTAACCCCAATACTGTAATTACTGGCGAAAACCACCGGGACAGAGCAACTGATTTCGTCGAGTCTGGCTATTTGACTTTGGGACAACCCGGTTGTGCCGATCACCAAACGAATGCCCGCCTTATGGCAGATTTCCAAATTCTTTTCGGTTGCAGCAGCAATGGTGAAATCAATCAGTACATCGATATCGGACACCACCTCCGCTAGGTCATCAGCAATGCAAACACCCACCTCACCAATACCCGCAACGATCCCGGCGTCCTGGCCAATAACCGGCAGGCCCGGCAGATCAACAGCCGCCGCCAGGTCCAAGTCCGGTGATTCCTGAGTCATCTTGACGAGGGTTTTCCCCATTTTCCCGGCAGCGCCGACTACACCTACTCTGGGCACGAGCTTTCCTGAAATTAATTAACGTTGAGGGAGGATAGCGAATTGAGACCGGTAGTGTCTAATCGGTCAGGGCATCGACGAAACGCTTGACCCGGCTGAACCAGCCAGACTGCTGGGGCCTTTGTTTCTCGCTGGTATGCTCGGCAAATTCCTTTAGCAATTCCTTTTGCCTACCCGATAAGTTTACCGGAGTTTCAACAATCACCCGGCAAAACAAGTCCCCAATGCCACCGCCTCTTACCTGGGTAACGTTGACACCTTTACCCCGCAAGCGGAACTGCTTGCCTGTCTGGGTTTCTGACGGGATCTTGAGATTCACTCGGCCGTCAAGAGTCGGCACTTCGAGCTCTCCGCCCAAAGCCGCATCAACAAAGCTCACAGGCACATCACAGTAAAGATGTTCGCCGTGACGGGTGAATATGTCGTGGTCTCGAACCTCCATCTCTACATACAGGTCGCCGGCCGGCCCACCCATAGCGCCTGCTTCACCCTGTGCACTGAGCCGAATACGATCGCCCGTATCTACGCCAGGAGGCACTTTCACAGACAGAGTCTTGGTTTCCTGAGTTCGGCCCTGACCGTTGCATTTGACGCAGGGTTGACTGATGATTTTGCCCTGACCACGACATCTGGGACAGGCCTGCTGTATCGAAAAAATTCCCTGTCGGGCCGACACCTGGCCCATGCCACCACATTGGATACAGTCAGAGGCAGAAGTGCCTTTTGCTGCACCCGAGCCATGGCATTCAACACATTCAACCAGCGTCGGCACCTTGATCGTTGGATTCCAGCCCTTAAAGGCCTGTTCAAGGCTCAAGTTAAGGACATATCGAAGGTCCGCGCCACGACTGGGACCACCTCTGCGGCCACCGCCACCAGCGCCCCCGAAAATATCGCCAAAGACATCTTCAAAGATCGAGCCAAACCCGCCGCCACCGCCTGCGCCTGCGCCAGAACCATCGACAGCCGCATGACCAAACTGGTCATAAGCCTGCCTTTTTTCAGCGTCCATCAATACTTCTGCCGCCTCACTGGCCTCTTTGAACTTCTCTTCCGCACTCGCATCGTCCGGATTACGGTCAGGATGGTGCTTCATGGCAAGACGACGGTAGGCTTTTTTAATCGCCTGCTCGGAAGCACCGCGCTCTACGCCGAGGACTTCATAGTAATCTCGTTTTGCCATAACTCTTCTTTACCTTTCAATACAATACGAAACAACGCAGCTTGCACCGCGTTGCTCGTTGACTGCCTTGAAGTAAACCAGACGACTACTTCTCGTCTTTAACTTCCTCAAATTCAGCGTCCACTGCGTCCGGATCACCTCCGGCATCTGCAGGACCGGCATCAGCTTCCTGTTCAGCTCCTTCCTGGGCCTCAGCATACATGCGCTGCGCTAGAGAGGAAGAGGCTTCCGTCAGTTCCTGCGTTTTGGCCTCAATGGCGTCCTTGTCAGCTAACTTGAGCGCCTCTTCAAGCGCTGTGATAGCGCCTTCAATGGCGGTCTTTTCTGATTCCTCAACCTTGTCGCCCGCTTCTTCCAACGTCTTCTTGGTCGCATGAATCATGCCGTCCGCCATATTACGCGCACCGACCAGTTCTTCAAACTTCAAGTCTTCATCGGCATGCGACTCAGCATCACGAACCATTTGCTCGACTTCTTCATCAGACAAACCGCTTGAAGCCTTAATTACAATTGACTGTTCCTTGCCGGTGGCCTTGTCCTTCGCTGACACGTTCAGGATTCCGTTGGCGTCCAGGTCAAAACTGACTTCAATTTGTGGCGTACCTCGAGGGGCTGGGGGGATATCAGCCAAATCGAACTGGCCAAGAGATTTGTTCTGGCCCGCCTGTTTTCGCTCACCCTGTAACACATGAATAGTCACCGCTGGCTGGTTATCGTCAGCCGTTGAGAAAACCTGTGATTTTTGGGTAGGAATCGTTGTGTTCTTCTCTATTAATGCGCTCATCACGCCACCCATGGTTTCGATACCGAGAGACAATGGCGTCACATCAAGCAGCAGTACATCCGTGACATCACCGGCTAAAACGGCGGCCTGGATAGAAGCACCCAAAGCAACAGCTTCGTCGGGGTTTACATCTTTTCGTGCTTCCTTACCAAAAAATTCCTTAACCTTCTTTTGCACCAAAGGCATACGCGTCTGGCCACCCACGAGGATGATATCGTCAACCTGGGAAACACTAACGTCCGCGTCCTTCAGCGCGATACGAAGTGGATCAAGGGTTCGCTCGACCAACTCCTCAACAAGAGACTCCAGCTTTGCCTGGGTGACCTTGATGACCAAATGCTTAGGCCCAGTGTTGTCTGCCGTAATGTATGGCAGGTTAACTTCCGTCTGGCCGCTAGTTGAGAGTTCGATTTTGGCTTTTTCTGCTGCTTCTTTCAGTCGCTGTAATGCCAGCGGATCATTGTGCAGGTCCATGCCGTGCTCTTTCTTGAACTCATCTGCGAGATACTCAATCAGGCGAAGGTCAAAGTCCTCTCCACCGAGGAAAGTGTCGCCATTAGTCGACAAAACTTCGAATTGCTTCTCGCCGTCGACGTCTGCAATTTCAATGATCGAAATATCAAAAGTCCCTCCGCCAAGGTCGTATACAGCGATCGTTGAATCGCCAACCGCCTTATCCATGCCGTAGGCAAGAGCCGCTGCGGTGGGCTCGTTGATAATTCGCTTCACTTCGAGGCCCGCAATCTTGCCAGCGTCTTTGGTCGCTTGACGCTGCGAATCATTGAAGTAGGCAGGGACAGTAATCACCGCTTCCGTCACCGACTCACCAAGGTAGTCCTCGGCGGTTTTTTTCATTTTGCCAAGCACTTGGGCTGATATCTGCGGCGGCGCCATCTTTTCGCCCTTTACTTCGACCCAAGCATCACCATTGTCTGCCTTCACAATGTTGTAAGGCACCATCTTGATGTCACGCTGAACCACTTCATCTTTAAACTGACGACCGATCAGTCGTTTTACCGCGAAAAGCGTGTGCTCGGGATTGGTGACTGCCTGACGTTTCGCAGACTGGCCGACAAGCACCTCGTCGTCGCTGTAGCCAACGATGGACGGGGTTGTTCGATCACCTTCCGAGTTCTCGATGATTCTTGGCTCTTTCCCCTCCAGGACTGCCACACAGGAATTAGTTGTTCCGAGGTCTATGCCAATGATCTTACCCATTTTCTTTCTCCCTTCTCACCACCGCTGTTGGTGGATATCTATTAATTAGTAACCGATATATTGCTACGATGCTCGGGAATTCAAGTCCCGGGCCATTGATTTATTCTTTGACCTCTGGCGCCGAGTCGGCAGGCGCGTCCTTTGCCGGCGCTTTGGACACCATGACCATGGCGGGCCGCACCAGCCTTCCATTTAACTTGCAACCTTTCTGGACGACCGCGACCACAGAGTTGGGTTCCATATCAGGGTTTTCAACCATTGACATCGCCTGATGCTCATTGGGGTCGAATGGCTCGCCTACCGGGTCAATAATCTCCACCCCTTCCTTGTTGAGCGTATCCACCATCAATTTGTGACACAGCTGTATGCCTTCGGCAATGGCATCAACATTTTCACCGGTTGACTCGATGGCTTTCTCTAGGCTGTCGACCACAGGAAGCATGTTCTGAACGAACTTCTCCACGCCGAATTTGTGGGCGTTTTCTACGTCTCTCGCTGTGCGCCGTTGAAGATTTTGCATCTCTGCTTCTGCGCGCAGCGCTATGTCCCTAAATCTCTCAACCTCTGACAGCGCATTAGCCAGGGCCTCGCTATCCGGGAGCTCCGCCTCATTGCCTGAATCCTGCTGACCCGAGGGGCCATCCCCGTTATCAGCTTCTATTTGATCCAGGGGCTCTTGTTCTGGGGCCTCTGGTTCTAGGATCTGGTTTTCAAAGGTTTCCTCTCCAGATTCAGACGTTTGCTTCGCCTCATCCTCGGGCAATGCCATATAAAACTCCCGCGTAACGATTCACAGATTTATGCGTAAGAGCTATATGGGGACTAGAGCCCCACCATTCAAGGGGTCTAGCGAAAAGCTGAGGAGAAATTATCGACGATTTGTCTCCAGGGCAGCGCTAAGGAGTCTTGCGGTGGCATCAACAATAGGAATAACCCGGTCGTAGGCCATCCTGGTAGGCCCAATAACACCCAATACACCGACAAGATCGCCATCAACATGGTAGGGGGAGGTCACCACAGAACACTCATCCAAAACACTGTAGCCTGACTCGTTACCGATAAAAAGTTGTACTCCTTCGGTATTCATACAACGGTCGAGCAGATGGAGAATGTCACCTTTCATCGAAATCGCCTGGAACAGCTGCCGAATGTCATCGAGAGCCTGATCGGTTGCAAGAAGATTCTCCTGGCCCTTTACCACGAAATCACTGATTTCCTCTCGATCGAAAGCCTGGTCCGCCACTTCGAGCGTGGTTTGCATCAGCGAGTTCATGTTTTCACGATCAGAACGCATCATCGTTACCAGTCGTTCATGAACATTACCGAGTACCTCACCAATAAAATGCTGGTTGATGAAGTTAGACGCCTCTTTGAGCTGGATCTCTGTGTATGTTTGTTTGGTATAAATTACCCTGTTTTGGACTTCGTGATCATCGAGGACAAGGATAACCAGCACCCGGTTACCCTCGAGACTTAAAAAATCAACATGCCGAAGGGTCACCTGGTCGCGCTTGGGAATAGTCACAAGCCCTGCCATACGAGTGAATTCCGAGAGAATCCCCGACGCAGATTCCACCAGTTCCTTTGAAGACATATCCGGGTCCAGATTTCGATTCAGACTCGCAAGGTCATAAGTGTCAATCTGGTTGACCTTAATCAAGGTATCCACAAAGAGCCGATATCCAAGTGCAGTCGGGACACGACCCGCGGAGGTGTGCGGCGAACTCACGTAACCCAATTCTTCAAGATCCGACATGATGTTACGGACCGTAGCAGGACTCACCGAAACGCTTGCAGAATCTGCCAGTGTTCTGGATGCGACAGGCTGGCCATCTGTTATGTATTGCTCGACCAAGGTCTTGAGCAATATCCGAGACTTTTGGTTCAGTGAACCTGGTTTCGACATTAGATCTGCCTCATTGGGGATTAGATACTAACCAAGGACCGGCAAGGAGACAATTGCCTGTTAAGCGACAAATCATCAAACCACACACTTAGATTGGCTCCGGATCGCTTTTCAATTGCCAGGCTTAGTGACATCAGGGTTAAATAGGCACGTGCTAAGCCATCTATCTATTAAATCGTTAACCCTGGTTGACCAGCTGGAGCTGGAATTCAATACAGGTATGAGCGTCATTACAGGCGAAACCGGTGCAGGTAAGTCCATTTTGCTTGGGGCGCTTGGGCTGGCCCTGGGTGATCGGGCAGACAGCTCCCTGATTGCAACCGGCGCTGCAAAAACTGAGGTCAACGCTATCTTCGACCTGCAGGACCACACCGAGGCATTGGCCTGGCTGACTGAACGCGAGCTCATCGATGGCGATCAGTGCATTCTTCGCCGCGTCGTGTCCCGGGACGGCCGATCGAGGGCTTTTATTAATGGCAGCTCCACAACCCTGCAGGAACTCAAAACGCTGAGTGAGATGCTGCTTGATATCCACTCCCAGCACGAACACCAATCCCTGTTAAAGAAAGAAACCCACGAGAGAATGCTCGATGAGTTTGGCGGGCTTACTCCGCTGGTGTCAGAAGTGAGGACGTTATTTAGATCCCTGAGCGCAGCCAGGGATAAGCTTTTGAAAACCCGAACTGACGCCGAAGAACAGTCTGCCCGGGTTCAACTACTCAGTTACCAGGCAGAAGAACTTGCGACTCTGGCGATCCAGGCGGATGAAACCGCGCAACTTGAGAACGAATTAAAACGGCTCAGTTCCGCGGGTGAAATACAGGAAAAACTCACGGAAGCACTGGCGCTTTGTAACACAGAGACTGAAAGCAGCGCGTCAACACAACTAACCCGCACGGTAAAACTACTCTCGGACATCGAGGACGACGCCATCAGGCCGATCACCGAGATGCTCGCCAGTGCCTTGATTCAGCTTGACGAGGCAACTTCAGATCTTTTGTTAGTAAGCGAGAAGTTTGAATCAAACCCAACAAAACAACGGGAAGTTGAAGATCGACTAAGCGATATCTATGAGATCGCCAGGAAACACAAAATCCAGCCTGACGAGCTCGCGAACCTCACCAACCGCATTCAGGACGAACTTGACCAGATACTCAATGCCGAAACAATTATCAAAGAACTCGAGCAACAGGTAGCCACCGCTGAAACCGAATACCAGGTCCTGGCGGAAAAACTCACCAAAGCCAGGTTAGGAAAGGCAAAACGATTGCAGCCAGAAGTGACAAAAGGATTACAGGGCCTTGGGATGGATGGCGCAAAGTTCGAAGTGTCACTCGGCGGATCAGCTAGCTGGTCACAGACCGGTATGGATGATATCGAATTCAGGATATCTACTATCCCAGGCTCCAAACCAGGCTCTTTGGCAAAGATAGCCTCCGGCGGTGAACTCTCCAGAATCAGCCTGGCGATCCAGGTCATCACCGCCAGGACATCGCGCACGCCGACGCTTATCTTCGATGAGGTTGACGTGGGTGTCGGTGGCGCCACTGCGGAAGTTGTTGGTTCACTGCTCCGCAAGCTGGGAGGGCACGCCCAGATTATTTGCGTAACTCACCTGCCGCAAGTTGCTGCGCAGGGCCACCAACATTATGTGGTCGCTAAATCGACCACTAAAAAAAGCGCGACAACGACTGTCGTCCAGTTAACTGAAGAAGAGAAAGTTGACGAGATAGCCAGAATGCTCGGAGGCGTAGAGAAAACTGACCTCTCACTTGCCCACGCCGAAGCAATGCTCTCGGGGGTAGAGAGCCCTCAGCGGCAGCGTAGTAAAGAGCCCTCAGCGTAGTAAAGAGCCCTCAGCGCATAAAGAGCCCTCAGCTTGCTGTTATCGGCACTCCGGGCACAACCCATACATATTCAGATTGTGATCCGTCAGCTCAAACCCAAGTTTATCCGCTACTTTCTTCTGGAGTTGTTCAATTTCATCGTCCGCAAACTCTTCTACACGACCACATTTGACACAAACTATGTGGTCGTGATGTTTATCTGAAGACAGCTCAAAAACCGAATGACCGCCTTCAAAATTGTGCCGAACGACCAATCCGGCCTGTTCGAACTGCGTAAGGACACGATAAACAGTCGCCAGGCCAACCTCTTCGCCATTTTGTAGTAACAATTTGTAGACATCTTCGGCGCTGACGTGATGTACTTCCGAGCTCTCAAGGATCTGGAATATCTTGACCCTTGGTAAAGTGATCTTCAGACCGGCGTCTTTAAGTTCTTGAGATTCGGCTGGCATCGTTAGGTAGTTTGTAAACCGTGGTTAAGTATAAGTGAGTTAACATCTTGACAATAGAACTCCCTCGCGGGGTACGTTAAAGTATGAGTAATTTCATAACCAATTGAAATAGAAAAAGCGTAGACAATCCATTGATTCGAATTACTGTAGTTTTCCTTCTTGTTGCCGCCTTAACAGCCTGCTCTACATTCAGGTTTCCTGGCGTGCACCGGATTACCATTCAACAGGGAAACGTCGTCACCCAGCAGATGGTTGACCGGCTAAAACCCGCTATGACCAAAAGTCAGGTAACGTTTGTCCTGGGTAATCCAGTGATTGACGACCCCCTTGAAGCTGATCGATGGGACTATGTGTACTCCATTCAACTTCCAAACGGGAACGTTATCCGCAAAGTACTTTCCGTATTCTTTATTGATGAACGCCTGTCATACTTCATGGGCGATTTCATCCCCACCGACGAATACGACGCCCTGGCCAAAACAGCCAGCAAAAGCTAGGGCTTTTTACTTGCCTGAGTCTCTGCCCGTCGTCGCCTCGCGTCCTTCGCATTTGTAATCAGCGAACGATAGATCTGTACTCTGTCTCCTGACTGAACCACATAGGCTGGCGATTTCACCTCCATCCACACGCCCACCGGCAGTGCGGACAGGTCGTAACTCGGAAAATGTGACTCAATACAGGACAGTCGAACCGCATCACGGATCAAGGTGCCAACCGGCACTTCGAGCTGAATCACTTGCTGCTTTTCTGGCACCGCAAATACGACTTCGATCGCCACGGTTTCTTCAGTCATTACTGTATAGAACCTTTGCTCGATCACAAAATGCCTCAACTAGACTATCCGCTACCTGCTCAAATACCTTGCCAAAAGTTGCGTTCAGCATTCTTGAATTGAAATCAAACTTTAAGTTCATTTCCGTCTTACAACCATCATTGCCCAGTTGACTGAATAGCCAGTAACCATTAAGCGAGGTGAATGGGCCCTCGACTAACCGTAGGTCAATTCTCTCCGGATCTACAAGCTTATTCCGAGTGGTGAACTGCTGACTAACACCAGCTTTAGTTAAAGTCAGTCTCGCGACCATGAATTCCGGTGAAGATTCGATCACCTCGCTCCTTGAACAGGACGGAAGATAGTCTTGATACGACGCCACATCATTGACCACATCAAACATCTGTTTGGTGGAAAACGGTAACAGGGCGGATCTGGATATTTCTTTCACAGGAGCCCGTTAAACCACAAAATTCAAAACGAAAACTACAAAAATACGAGTAGATTCAGACATCACTGCTACCTCCCACCCTTATGGCCACCTATTGTGAATTATTTTTTCTGCCTTCGAGCGCTATTACGAAAGCCTCGTTAACATCGCCCCTTCTGGTGGCATTCCGATTAACACTCGGCCCCCATCTTCCATATGAAAACCAGCTACTGTTATGTGTTGCCTGACCACTCGCACATCCCGACCAATCCTCTCCAGAGGGTGGCTCTGGAAATTCGCCGACGTGCCCGCAGCATCACTCACCAGGTCCACAGCTTCCACACAGCCTCGCACAGCATCGGAACAGGCTATCTGGAATATCGCACGCTGCCGCGTGGTAATGTGCTCTTCGTTTAGTACTTGTTGCCAAAGTTCCGCCACAAGATCCATAAGTAACGCGCGGGAGGCAAGCACTCGAACTTCGGCTTCTGCGATCGCACGGTGAGCACTGGGCCTGTCGCGCAAACTTTTACTCGAGAACCTGGGTATTTTGCCTGCCGCCAATTCAACAAAGGCGTCCAGGCCAGCGCGCGCTAAACCTAGACTGACTGCCACTTTGTTGTAGGCGAGTCTTGCCCCGGTTGGAAAACGCATCAGAGGCTGGTCAGACCGTGCAGCGCCTATGGCCGGCAATAAATGGTTAGCTGGCACGAAGGCATTTTTGACGTTGACATCATGGGAACCGGACCCTCTCATGCCGCCGACATACCAGGTATCCTGGATCTGAAACTCCGGTAACTGAACAATCGCCGCAAAACGTTCCGATCCTCGCTCACCGTCCTCTACAAGATTGACGGTCGCACAAAATAGGGACGCATTATGGCAACCAGAAACAAACTGCCACTGTCCATTAACTCTGTAGCCACCATCTACTTTCTCTGCCGTACCGACGGCAGCTGTAGATCCGCAAAGAACGACCATAGGATCGTTAATGAGGTATTCGCATTCACCGAAACTTGACGCCATCAACCCGAAGGTTTCAACGCCTATCATCAGATTCCATCCTGCAGATCCATCAAAGCGCGATATCGTCTCAATGGTTTCAATCTGGGTCATTGGGTCTGACTCTTCACCGGAATAAGCCCTCGGGGCGCCAATTCGATAAAGCCCGTTTTCCGCAAAGGCCACGGCGACTTCTTTTGCAAGGCGACGATTACCATCCGCTTCTTCTGCGTGCCCTCGTATCAGGGCTTCCAGTGCCTGGGCCCTCTGGACGGGAGATGTCGCTGGGTCATTCATCGCCAGATCATACACGTCTCACTATGTTCTTAACTACTCCTGGCAGGACAAATGTATATAATGACGCCCCCGCAGGAACGAGTAGCAGATTGTGGCTGGCAAGAAAAAGCCGAAGGTCCAATCCAACACTATCGCCCGGAACAAGAAGGCCAAATTCGACTATTACTTGCATGATCGATTCGAAGCAGGCGTCGCGCTTGAAGGGTGGGAAGTGAAATCGCTTAGGGCTGGTAAATGCCAGCTCGGGGATACCTATATCCTGCTTAAGAGCGGCGAAGCGTTTCTTCTGGGCTGCAATATAACGCCCATGGCCGCTGCTGCAGCCCATGTACACGCAGATCCCACAAGAACCCGGAAGCTACTCCTGCACAAAAGAGAAATTGCCCGGCTGATCGGCGCAACCCAGCAAAAGGGCCAAACCTGTATTCCTGTCTCGCTCTACTGGAAGTCAAACAAAGTGAAATGTGAAATCGCACTGGCGTCCGGCAAGAAGGAACACGACAAGCGGGCAACCCTGAAGGAACGCGACTGGGGCCGGGATAAATCTCGAATTATGAAAGAAAACCAGACCTGACCTCTCAAGAATCGCCCCCCCTAACAGAAACGGAGCTTTTGCTCACAAAGCGAAAACTAACCCGCTGAGTTATCCCGAGCAACGCTACAGGACCGCTGCTTGAATTCTCTTTAAAACCCCGCCCCTGAGAAGTGTTACAATAGTGCAGATGGGGGCGACTTGGCTTCGACGCCGGTTGCGAAACCTGAAGTGCATGTCGAGAGGGTAGTGACTCTCGTAAATCAATCGCTGTAACTACTTATAGTTGCCAATGACGAAAACTACGCACTAGCTGCCTAAAAACTCTTTTTAAGAACTTTTTAGATTAGCTTGACCCGGGGCGGATGTGCCCATGTATTCAAACCGGGTGCGCGACTCATGGGACCGCTGCCAGACCCCGCTTGTGGTTAAAGCAGTTAAACTTAAAGCAAGCTCGCCTTCCAATCCCTGTTTGTCGGGCCAGTGGAAGGTTAAACAGTAGACAAAATAAACATGTAGACCTGAAGGCAGAGAACTGACGGACGCGGGTTCGATTCCCGCCGCCTCCACCAAATACCTGGCGCTCCTTATCGAGCGGCGCTGGGCACCTTAACCTGAAAAACATTTATCCGTTGCACTTCCGGGTTCACCTTGCTGCCACTGAAACTCGCAGCTTATCTGGACACTACTGAACTTTTATCCGGTTTGATTCCGCCTGCCGAACGTCCTGAAAGATGAACGCACGGAAAGTCACGTATAGGTGCGTCGGGTATTATTGGCTGATCAGGCACCTAATACGTGGTCACTCGTCCTCTTCACCCTATATTATCGGGAACACTTCAGGTGTGTAAAAACCATGGAACTGGTGAGGCACATGATGCTTTAGCTTCAACGAACACACCTGGTCATTCACATCATCGGCTCGATAGATTTGCAACTCGCTCTTGTGCTCGAATCCGTTATAGACAACTTCCATCAGATAGCCATCATCTTCTTTCGATGCATTTATCTTTGGCACAAATACGGGTTCTGAGCCATAACATCCCGGTGGCAATGCAACCACAGTCGCATCTCCATCGCGTGTTACTCGTGATATCCCATTAAAAAAACTGTTGGCACCGTTATCGACGGAACAGGCTGTGTAGGTGACTTCGTTCCTCGACCCAGCAAAGGCCGTATTAAAGGTTGGAAATTCACACTCCGTCTCCATGACCTGTTCGGATTTCAATTCACCGGTTTTCATATTCAGGAAATAGCGCATGTACCAGCCGCCGCCAAATCGGCCGTCAGGATTAAAGACGTCCTGTAAGGTTTCGTTAGCGCCGAAGTTGTCCTGGAACATTCCGTCGATAATAAGCTCATCGCCTTGTTCATAAGCGTTACCAAAGTGAATGATTGCCCCGGGATCTGTTTCAAAGCGTTTCACTTCTGTCAGTGTATCCAGGTCGACAACGACGATTTGCATGGGTATGGATTCATCAAACGTCACCTGATCAGAAATGGTCCTGGTCCCCAGGATAACTGGCATCATGTTGCCGAATACAATGGAGCCCAGAAAGAAGATGGCGTATTTGTCTGACAGTGCAAAGTCATGACAAAAAGGGAAGTTATCCAGCGGAATCTGCGCCTTCTTAAATAAAGTTCCTTCCGGATCAATGCGATACATGTTGATGCACGGCTTCGGCCCCTTTAGCCCAAAACCTGAAACACCAGCACCATAATTGATGTAATCACCTGTTCTGGAGTGAACCTTGCCATGTGCGCTGAACACCATAGATGGCTCCAACTGACCGTCGTAGGTGAACTCACCAAGGGTGTCGAGTGACCCTGGCTGAAGTTCCCAGGGTTTACCGCCCTCGTTTAACGCCAGTAAATGTCCACCGTGATAAACCGTGCTGGTGTTAGCCGGATTGGCAGGCATTTTCAGGAAGTTCGACAGGAAACCGCCGGGTACCTGAGTACCAAATCCGCGGTACAGCACTTTTTGTGCAGCTGTCTCTTCAATGTATTTGGGTGTTCGCACATAACGATTACGGAAATGCGCCTTGCCTTCGTTAAAGGTGAACTGGCACAGCATGCCGTCACCATCGAACCAGTGGCCGTACTTTGAATCACCAATACGCTGCCTGCCAGGGCCATTCCTGTAAAAAGTAGCTCTAATATCAGCGGGTAGTTCGCCCTCAACATCTTCAAGGTCGTAGTCATACTCTACGTCCAGATTTTCCAATCCGCCGTGGCAACTTGGAATTTCATTGGTGCCTAACGCTTGTACACTCATTGGCTCATCTCTCTAATTTGTCATTTGTCTGCAATCGCTCAATGCAGTCTTCGCTTATGCGCCACTAGCGTTCCAATGAACCATGTCGACATACCCGATATCCGTTGGAAGGATAACCGAAAATTCACTGCAGTGCTGGCTCTGGCGGCTTACCATCTATAATTGAAACGCGCTCACCGTATCTAGCGAACCCCGCATAATCCCTGATCGCCTGGTGCTGAACACAACGGTTATCCCACATAACCAGTGTGTTCTGGGTCCACTTCACCCGACACTGAAGTCGAGCGTTCGTGGCGACGAAGTCATACAGGCCCGATAGCAACATATCACTCTCCCAGCGAGGGATGCCCTCAATATGAGAGGTGAAACTACCGTTCACGAAGAGCAGCGATCTGCCGGTTTCCGGATGCCTGGCAATAATCGGATGACTCGCCTGCGGATATTGCTGGCCGACAGCCAGCTTTATCCCGTAATTTCGAAGGTCAATTTCACCATCGTGAAACGCAGTTTTACCCAATAAAAGAGCCTTCAGGTCCTTCGAGAGTTCATTATATGCCTCGTACATGTTGGCAAACATGGTATCGCCACCACCATTGTCCGGGACCTTCGTCACATACAGCAACGAGGCCATTGGCGGTATCGCCTCGCAGCTGACATCTGAGTGCCAGGCCTCGCCGTTACTTTGTTTAGCATCGGCCGGGGTATCGATAACAAAAATTTCGGGATCACTACCTTTATTCAACCCACTCCGGTGGGATGGGTGTACATGCATTTCGGCGAAATAACGAGCGAACTGCTTGTGGTCTTCACGGGAAAGCACCTGGTCTCTGAATACCAGCACAAGATGCCGCGTGAAGAGTTCCCGAAGGCTCGCGATTGTATCTCTGTCCAGGGGCTGCGATATGTCGAGCCCGGTGATTTCGGCGCCAATACCTGGGGTAATGGCTGAAACTTCAATAATCATAGGCAACTAGCGCGAACAATGGGGGCTGAATTAAAGCACAAATAAAAGCATCAACTGTAAACAGGCTTCAAAAAGTGATATTAATGCCCTACTTTTAAGCCTGCTAGGAATCCGCTATGTCAGAAGCCGCCGCCCTCACACCCGAAATCAAAATGGACTTCGGCTATCCACCGGTGTTCGCAACGCCAGCCGAAGAACGCAAGGAGCGAAAACGCAAACTAACGGCCGCGCTACGAGTGTTTGGCAAGTTCGGGTTTGATGAAGGTGTGGCTGGACATTTCACCGTCCGGGATCCGGAACGAACCGATCATTTCTGGGTTAATCCGTTTGGTCGCTCGTTCAAACAGATGCGGGTCTCTGACCTGATCCTTGTCAATCACAGCGGCGATATAGTTGAAGGTAGCGGGCTATTGAACCAGGCAGCTTTCGCTATTCACTCCCAGATTCACAAGAACCTGCCCCATGTCACTGCGGCAGCGCACACCCATTCCATGTATGGAAAGACATGGGCATCTTTGGGGCGATTGCTTGACCCACTAACCCAGGACTCCTGCGCTTTCTATGAGGATCATGTGCTTTTCAATGATTTTACAGGAGTGGTTCTAGACACATCAGAAGGCGAGAGAATCTCCCAGGCCCTCGGCACAAAGAAGGCCGCTATCCTCCAAAATCACGGCCTGTTGACGGTAGGCCAAACAGTTGATGAGGTTGCCTGGTGGTATATCACTATGGAACGAACCTGCCAGGCACAATTACTGGCGGAGGCTGCCGGGACACCAGTCAAGATACGGCCTGATATCGCAAAGCTGACCCGAAAACAGGTAGGCCAGCCTGGAGGCGGATACTTCAGTTTTAAGCCGATCCATGATGTGATCGTGGCAGAACAGCCGGATATGTTTGACGACGAGTAACCTCTATAACGACAGGAGATTACCGCGGCTCGTCATTAGAGCCCGGTAACACCAACTATTTATCGCTTCGATGATCGACCGGGCCATAGGCGCAAGAAAAAAAGTGCAAGCAAAAACCGCAATTGTGTTGGTTAATCTGGGAACCCCGGATGCGCCTGACGAAGATTCTATCCGACGCTACCTGAAGCAGTTCCTGTCTGATCCAAGGGTTGTCAACCTGCCCCGCTGGTTGTGGTTGTCTATACTAAATCTTATTATCCTGCGGGTGCGCCCGCCCAAACTGGTCGCAAAGTACAAGCTTGTCTGGGGCACGAAGGACGGTCCAATTCGCAACATTACCAATGCCCTCGCCAAACGTGTCAGCACCCTGACATCGGGTGTGCCCGTTGTGACAGCGATGACCTACGGCAATCCATCATTGAGTGATGCACTTCGGCAGGTTTCAGACGCAGAACGAATTATTGTCCTACCGCTTTTTCCCCAGTATGCGGGCGCAACCACCGGCGCTGTCCAGGATGCCCTTGAGCAGGCTCTGGCCAATTCAACATCCCGATACATGATTGATTTTGTTGACGAGTATCATACCCACCCGGGGTATATCGATGCGCTCGCGGTATCAGTTGAAAAATCCAAGGCATATCGAGATGGGACGCCGCAACTTGTGTTTTCATTTCACGGAATACCAAAATCTCAGGCAGATAGCGGCGACCCCTACCCGCTTCAATGCCGGACCACCGCTTCCCTGGTCGCGGCTCGCCTGAATCTGCCAAAAGACCGGTGGACGTTGACCTTCCAATCCCGCTTCGGACCAGCCGAATGGTTGACGCCTTATACTGATGTCACTATGGAATCGCTCCCTGGTCAGGGCATTCATGACGTGCTTGTGGTCTGCCCCGGATTTTCTGTTGACTGCCTGGAAACGATAGAAGAAATCAAAATTCTTAACAGAGATATTTTCCTCGCGGCCGGGGGAAAGCGCTTCACCTATGTCAAAGCGCTGAACGCGTCCTGGGACCACACAAACGTCATCCTGGATATCATCAACAAGTACCCGAAATGACCAGTCTGGTTGCAATAGGTGAGTGCATGGTCGAGCTTGCGCACCTGGATGGACAAACGCTGACGATTGGCTTCGCCGGTGACAGTTCAAACGCCATGGTTTACCTGCGCAGGTGGGCACCGGAGCTTGAGGTTTCATTCCTGAGCGCACTTGGTGATGATCCTTACAGCAAGCAGATTCTAGCGTTCTGGAAAGAATCAGGCATTCGGACAAACCACGTAAAAATTCTACCTGGAGAGTTACCGGGCCTGTCCATTATTCAGAACGAAACAAATGGCGAACGCCATTTTTATTACTGGCGCGGCCAATCGGCCTATCGACAACTCGTCCCTGCCATTGGCGACGAATTGAATTTCAAAGAATTCAACTTCCTGTATCTCAGCGGTATCACTGTTGCCGCGACACCCAACGAGCACCGAACGACATTGCTCAACTGGATAGAGCAAGCAAAAAGAATGGGTATCACGATTGTGTTTGACCCTAATTACAGAGACAGGCTATGGAAGGATTCTCATGAAGCACGGGCAGTACTTGAACCTTTCATTGACCTGACTGATCTGTTCCTGGCTTCGGACGACGACCTGAAAAGCTTATTACCAGATCAGGCTGACACCGCGTTTGTTTTGGAATTGATGGCAAGAGGCTGTTCTGAGGCGGTAATTCGCCGCGGGCCAAAACCCTGCGATATCTTTTACAACGGAAGGCATCTGCAGGTAGATGCCGTGAACGCTATCCCAATCGACACTACCGGTGCGGGCGATTCATTTAATGGCACCTATCTCGCCTGTCGCATACGGGGCGTTAAACCCGAGAACGCAGCCAAACAAGCCCACGCTATTGCCGCCCAGGTGGTAGCGCACAAAGGCGCAGTCATTCCAGCCTAGTAACGAAGCGAGTCACTTTAGTCTAGATTTAGTAGACAGGTTCGATGCACCATCAGAGATAGCGGGACAGTCATAGATACGTGATAATAATGGCATCAGGGAAAGCCATAAAGCTCCCTTATACATAAAGGATTTATAGAAATGAGCACTGTTTTCCTCCTACTCTCCATCCTTTACGTCTGGATGGCCTGGAATCTTTATCACCCTAATTTCCATCATCCAAAAGGATCTATCTTAAGTTTCGCTGTCGGCTTGCTTGCCGGCGAACTCGGTCTGCATGTTATCTTCTGGCAGGCAATGACCGTTGCATTTTTCGTCCTTGTTGGTGCTGTATCGGGGTTTTTCGGTGCAATCGGCTTTCTGCTCTGCGCTACCTCATGGAGCGCGATAGCGTTTTACTACTACGAATCCGCGAGCGCCCAGAAAGAAGTTATTTCTGGTCTGGAAGAAGGCCTGGGAAAGCGGTTTCAAACCCAGATTGATAAAGAGTTACGACAACAATTCGCCGAGGAGCCAGACAGGGAATTAATCCGGCATCCGTTTCAACATCGAGATCCCAATGTGGAGTTGATCCGGAATGTGCACTTTGGTGATTTTGGTCAGCGACTGGATATCAGGCGGCCACGAGCCAGCAAGCCAGATGCTCAGATGCCTGTCTTGTTACACCTCCACGGTGGCGCCTGGACCTATGGCAGAAAAGATGACGGCCAGGGTATTCCGCTGATGAACCACATGGCGAAACGGGGATGGGTTTGCATCTCTAGCGCCTACCGCCTGAGTCCATCCGCTACATTCCCGGACCACATTGTAGACTGCAAGCAGGCGCTAGTATGGATAAAGGAAGAAATACGGGAGTATGGCGGAAACCCCGATTTCATTATCGTGACGGGTGGGTCAGCAGGCGGGCACCTGTCTTCACTATTAGCGCTCAGTGCTGGTCATGAAGCATTCCAGCCTGGCTTCGAGGACAAAGACACAACCGTTCAGGGGGCTGTGCCGTTTTATGGTGTCTATGACTTTACCGATGAAGAAAATCATTTCCCCCATGATGGCCTGGAAGAAATGCTCGAAAACTCCATATTCAAACTGGATATGAACGGCAACGAACAAGTATTCAAAGAAGCTTCACCACTGTTTCATATTAGCGACCAGGCGCCACCATTTCTGGTGATTCAGGGTACCCATGACACACTGGTACCGGTTGAGTCATCGCGCGCTTTCAGCAAAACGCTTCGCAACAAATCGAAGCACAAGGTCGCCTACATTGAACTTAAGGGCGGTCAACATGCCTTCGATGTATTTCCTTCTTTGCGAAGTGAATACGTTAAATTCGGCGTGGAGAAATTCCTCGCCTGGACCTATTCTCAGTACTTGAAATCTGTCTGAGGCGTACTGACTGACAGTTCCTTATCAGTAATAAACTCAAGTAGTGCTGCCTGTCCGTTTTTTGTGGCGTCAATGCCACGGGCAATGGCGGCAACGATGTCGTTCGGGTCAGTCACCCTTTCGCCATAGCCACCGAATGCTTTCGCCATATCTGCGTAATTACCTGAGATATCCGTGCTTCGATATTTCTCTGTTGCTACCTGCATGATCGGCAGTTCGATCGCCATCGAAAAATTATTGAACAGGATCGACAATATCGGAAGGTTTTCTCGGACAGCCGTTTCAAAATCCATACCAGTGAAACCAATAGCCGCATCCCCCCAGACATTAATACAAAGCGCTTCCGGGCGCGCAAGCTTGGCACCCATCGCAAGCCCCAACCCATAACCGAGCTGCGTTGTCTTCCCCCAGCCGATATAACTAAGTGGCTTCGTGCTGACCCAGAAAGGCGTTATCTGATCCCTTGGGCTTCCTGCATCGTGCGTGATAACAGTATTATCAGGGTCAACCAACTCCATGAGCTCCCATATTACGCGATAGGGGCTAATCGGCGCTTCGTTGTTGGTCAGCTTTGGCATCCAGTCGGAAAGCCAGGCTGTCCTGATACTTTTTATTCGTTCGGGTGCTGATTCACGCGCCTTTGCCTGAGTTTTATCCAGCGTTTCCATTGCTTCACTGAGCAGTTGCAACGTGAGTTTCGCATCCCCTGTCAACGTGAACTCGGCAGGAACGTCTTTGTTCAGGTCCATGGGATCAAGTGTTGCATGAATAATTCGTTTGCCTCGCGGCATCTGGACACCAAAGCCAGTCAACGCGAAGCTACAACCGATACCGAAAATGATATCTGCTTCCTGCAGGTAAGTATGGACTGCTCTTGGGATAGAGCGACCGCCGGACCCGAGTGACAACGGGTGATCTTCCGGAAAGGCGCTCTTCCCTTCAAGGCTTGTAGTCACCGGGATATTCCATGTCTCGGCAAACGCTTTTAGTTCGTCCCAGGCCTTCGCATAGTGAACTCCCTGGCCTGCATAAATGACCGGATTTTCTGCTTCCGCGAGTACTTTTGCCACACTGGCGATGTCTGCCGGATCTGGTGCGGTTCGAGATTTAAAGCTTGGCACGTAGACAAAATCATCTGGCACCTCTTCCCGGAACACATCTAGCGGCACTTCAATGAGGACCGGTCCGCCCCGACCATTTCTCAATTGTGAAAATGCCCGGCGCATCACTTCTGGTAGCGCCTTCCCCATGGTGAGCGGTTCAGCCCACTTAGTCACATGTTGCATATTCTGGGTTGAATTGAAGTTTGGAAAATAATTCGCCAGCCTTCTCTGGTAACCGGCAGGCATCACAAGAATTGGCACAGATTCGCTGTAGGCCTGGGCGACGCCGCCAAAGGCGTTTTCCGCGCCTGGACCATGTTGCATAACAAATACCCCAATGTCATCACCGGAACTTAGGCGACTCACCGCATCTGCCATATGCAGGCCAACCCGTTCCTGGCGAACGATGATGGTTCGGATGTCGGCTTCCGCCGCTGCCTCGATAATCGGGTTCACCGGATAACCGATGATAAATTTTACCTTCTCCCGTTTTAGTACTTCCGCAATGGCATTTGCAACCAGCATTGGAACTCCTCACTATCAATTTGGACTTATCTATTAAGGCTTATCTGTTAGGTTTATCTATTAGGGCCACGGGTCATCGGATACGGCTGCCATCGCTCCAGGTCAACGTTGGGTAATACAGCCGGGTTCACACAGCTCATTGGCCATTTACCCTCTAATACTAGTCGTACCTCTCGAGCAGCTCGCCTTCGGGTTTCCGGGCGCATTCTGTCTGTCGCTGACGCGGCATGAGGCGACAGCACAACGTTATCCATATGGAGCAATGGATTATCAGGCTCAGGTGGTTCCTTCTCGAGCACATCCAGCCCTGCTGCAGCGACCTGCCCTGATTGAAGCGCTCTGATCAGCGCTGCCTCATCAATTGTCGGGCCACGGCCACAGTTAATGATGCTGACCGTGTTTTTCATCGCAGCAAACGCGTCATCGTTCAACATGGCTCGTGAAGTATCGTTAAGACCAGGGTGGATGGAAATATAATCACTTTTCTCATAAAGCTCCGACAGGTTGACCGGCTGTACGCCCTCTGCGGTCATCTTAAGTTCCGTCACATAGGGGTCATAGGCAATGACATTTAACCCAAATGGTTTCGCCCTTCGAGCCACCGCAGTTGCCACGTTTCCAAAAGAAATCAAACCGAGCGTTTGCCCCCAAAGCCTGGGTATCTGTTCTAGGATGGGTCGGCCCTTGTACCATTTGCCGTCGTTGACCATCTTATCCATCAGCTTGCTTCGCCGAGCGCAGGCGAGTAGTAACATCAGGGTGTGATCGGCCACTTCCTCAATAAAAACATCAGGGACATTGGTAACGACAATGCCGGCTTCGGTAGCGGCATCAACGTCAACCATATCAACCCCGACACTACCGACCCCAATCACTGCGCATTTCTCCAGGCCGGAAATAATCTGTTGATCAATCTTGATACCCCAGGAAGTCAGCAACGCATCAGCATCCCTGGCGCCCTTCAGGAAACTGCCTGGGCTTGACCCATCAGCTTCTACCAGTTCGGCCACGTCAGCGAGCGACTCAAGCTCCAGCGAGTAGCGCTCTTCAAGTGAAATCTGTTTCGCCACAGCGGGTAACTGGACAACGACCTTTTTCTTACCCACATTTTCTTTCAACATCTTTTACTCCTGACAACAAATACAGATCCTCTATACTGGATCGACGTCCCCCAACATACCGCAAATAAGGCAGAGGTGCATAGTCATGCAATGGCAAATCGGAAATGTGAAAATCACCAGGATAGAGGAATTGATTGGCCCCTTGTTCGACCCGACTAGTTTCTTTCCTGACTTCGACCCCAATTGCTTTGAGGAACACCGCGATTGGCTGTTTCCCGACCATGTTGATGCAAAAACCGGCAGAATCATCGCCAGCATGCATTCCTGGCTCATCGAGACTGTACACCACAAAATTCTTGTCGACACCTGTATTGGCAACAATAAGCAGCGCATGCCCTATCGAGACTGGCACGAAATGAATACTCCCTGGTTACAGAACCTTGCCCAGGCGGGGGTCAACCCGGACGAAATAGACTTCGTCATGTGCACCCATCTTCACGTTGACCACGTTGGCTGGAACACTCAGCTAAAAGACGGCCAATGGGTCCCTACCTTTCCCAATGCCAGGTACATTTTCTCAAAGGTCGAGCACGACTTCTGGCTAGAACAGCGGCACAAAAATAGCAGCGAGTCATTCGCTGCCGTGAACAATCAGACATTTGACGATAGCGTCACCCCAATCATGCACCTGGCAGAATTGATTGAAGGAGAAACGGAGCTGATTGCCGACCTGCTGAACATCAAACCAGCGCCAGGCCATACGCCGGGCAGCATCACCATCGAGGTTCAAGATAAAGGTGATCTAGGTATTTTCACGGGCGACATTTGCCACCATCCAATTCAGGTTGCCCAGCCGGATTTAAACAGCGCCTTTTGCGAACTACCCGACGCGGCAAGGACAACAAGACGAACTATTCTGGAACGCTGTTGCGGCGAGAGTGCACTGATGCTACCCGCTCACTTTGGACCTGGCTTTGCAGGTCATATCCGAGCCAGCGGTAAAGGGTTTCGAATAGATTTCTAGCGTTCCACCCAGTCAGGATCCAGCGCGTTGAAGAACAGATCAATCATCTGGTAAGTGAGACCCCAGACAATCTCATCATCAACAGCGTAACCCGGGTAATTCACGGTTTGGCCTCCGACTACAAACTCACCCATGGTATGCGAACTACCTTCGTGCATTTCCCTGAGCGAACCCCAAAGCACATCTGCAACCTCATAATTTGGGTTGAAGGAGACCTCCGGAGCCGTGAGTTCATACACGAAAGGCGTGACGATCATATCCAGGTCGCGACCTCGCGGATTTGCCCGAACAGAATCAATCTGACCAATGTATTGCGCGGTTCCCGTCAAATCGAGCCCGATCTCCTCCCAGGTCTCTCTTTCAGCAGTCTGCCGCAGGGAATCATCGGAAACCTCAAAGTGCCCGCCTGGAAATGCCATATGACCGGACCAAGGATCACCGTCTTTGGTCGCGCGCAGGATGAACAACGCATCCGTATCTTTCTTCCCTGGACGGAGCACAATAGATACCGCCGCCTGCCTCGTCTTTTTGCGCACAGGATATTGGACCGGCGAATGTCCGCCGATTGAGCGCCGAATCTGTTCTATTTTTATGATGGACATTCGCAAGATTTTCTAACATTCACGCACAATTGCAACCAACCCCATCAGACGGTAGGTTTGTACAGTGATTACCATCCACACAAAGGCCAAAAATCAATGACCACACACCTCACACTCGTATTCATTGTCCTGCTAACGCTTGGTGGCTGCGCGACCAATCCGGTGACGGGTAAGAGTGAGCTAACGCTGGTCAGCCGACAAAGTGAGATTGCTATCGGCACTGAACAATACCTGCCCGCACAGCAGTCACAGGGCGGCCTTTATCAAGTCGACGCTGACCTGACGGCCTACGTCCAACAGGTCGGGGATCGCCTGGCTGCTGTAAGTGACACTGAACTACCTTATGAGTTTGTTGTCCTGAACAACTCCAGTCCAAACGCCTGGGCGCTTCCCGGTGGAAAAATAGCAATAAACCGGGGGTTGCTTGTAACGCTGGACAGTGAGGCTGAGCTGGCTGCGGTACTTGGACACGAGATCGTCCATGCTGCAGCCCGCCACGGGGCAAGGTCAATGGAACGCAACATGTTGTTACAGGGAGTTGCCCTCGTAACAGCTATCAGCACAAGCGACTCCGAGTATTCCAATCACATCATGGGCGGCGCCATGCTGGGATCCCAGCTGATCTCACAACGATACGGACGCCAAGCAGAGCTTGAATCTGATTATTACGGTATGAAATACATGGCACGCGCCGGATACGATCCTGCGGCAGCGATCTCATTGCAGGAAAAGTTCGTCGAACTGGGTAAAGAACGCGAAGCGTCCTGGGCCAGCGGGTTATTCGCCAGCCACCCTCCGTCCGAGCAGAGAGTTGCCACGAACATTGAGTCGAACAAAACAATTAAGTCGACTCAATCCAAAGACTGGGAAACCGGTAAAAGTAGATTTCTGAAGAAATTGGCTTACCTGAGCAGTAAATCCGACGCTTATGCAGCTTACGACCAGGCGACTGCCCTGGCATCCAAGAAGGAATTAGTAGTTGCCTTGAAACGCGTCAACCGGGCCATCACTCTTGAACCCAATGAGCCGAGGTTTTATGGTCTCAAAGCGGACATGCAGCACAGCAACAAGGTCTACCGAGATGCCCTCGAATCATATGATTCTGCACTCAGACTCGATGACACCTATTACCAATACTATCTGGGCAGAGGCCTGACCTACTCAAAATTGGGTAATAGGGGTAAGGCAAGAGCGGACCTGGAGCGAAGCAATCAACTGTTACCGACCTCCGTTGCAAGCAACGAATTGGGGACACTCGCGTTGCAGGAGGGTGACCGGGATTCCGCTAAAAAATATTTCGCCGCTGTCGCCAGGAGCGAAGGACCGCTCAGGAAACCTGCGATGGACAATTACATCCGGCTGGATATAGCGGACAATCCATCGAATTACATTCAGGCCATGCCCACAGACCACAACGGCACACTTGTAGCGACGATCACTAATACCACGAGGATACCCATACGGTCCGCTGTGGTGCAATTTACTGCTGTCATCAACGGTCAGCGGGCCGAAAAACACAGCACTCTTGGCACAGTTCAGGCCAATTCCAGAACCGGTATTTCTTCAGGATGGCATTTCAGGCCCGATGATGTCGTCGAAAATGTCACTGCGCGAGTGATCAGTATCCAGCTATAAGCACTCACTAGCCGCGACAAGGTAAAGTCGTCGGTTAATCATTGGGTTGGAAAGCATGTTACTCTCCAACCAATGAGCAATTCTTCCCTGCGATCCCAAAGCCGCTTTCACAGCACCTTTAAAGCTTTTGAGATCGAAAACTATCGTTGGTTCTTCGTCAGCATGTTCGGAAATTTCGCGTCAATGAACATTCAAATGTTCGTCCGCGGCTGGCTCGTGTTTGAGATAACCGGCAGCTATGAAAAACTAGGATGGATGACAGCAGCCGGAGGATTAGTTGGAGTGATAGCTGCGCCCCTGGGCGGCGTTGTAGCAGATAGGGTAAGGCAAAAAACACAGGTCATCCAGGCGTCGGGAATCTGCAACATGTTCGTTACCCTTTGGGTCGCCTGGCTTATCGCTGAGGGCTCCCTGATATTCGAGTATCTCCTGATCGCCTCGGTTCTCCAGGGTATTATCATGAACGCCATGATGCCTTCGCGGCAGGCGCTGACAAAGGATGTAGTGGGCCTGGATCTGATGACCAACGCCATTGCCCTGAGTACATCCGGCATGAACACCGCCCGGCTGCTGCTGCCGGGCCTGGCAGGCGGCCTGGTTGCCGCGCTCGGCGGCGGTGACGGCAATATCGATCCCGCTAAATGGATCTATTTATTGATGTCGGTATTGTATCTTTTCACCGCCCTGATGATGTTCAAAGTCAGAGTGGCTGACAACGAGGGAGCCGGCGGCCCCACTATTCCTATATTGTTAGAGTTAAAGCACGGGTTCGACTATGTGTTCCGAACACCCGTTATCTTCATGTTGCTTGGCACGAACTTTCTGATGGTCTTCTTCAGCCTGACTTATTTCATGCTGCTGCCGGGTTTCGTCAAGGATGTTTTGGATGTCGGCCCGGATAAGCTGGGTATGCTCATCTCTATATCAGGTGTCGGTTCCCTTGTCGGCTCCCTGCTGGTGGCCTCACTCCCGAATAAGAGGCGCGCCCGTGTCCTTCTTTCTGGGGCCCTGATGATGGGTATCGCGCTACTTGGATTCGCCGCCTCGACTCATTACTGGCTTTCGGTTTTGTTGCTGACGTTCGTCGGGTTCGGCCAGGCTGCTCGCATGTCTCTGTCTAACGTGTTGATACAGACCTATGTCGCGGACGAATTCAGGGGCCGGGTCATGAGCATCTACATGCTGGAAATGTCGATCCTTAGCATCGCACTGTACCCAATCAGTGTCGCAGCCGACATCTTTGGTCCGCAGTGGGCAGTCGGCATTTCTGCCGCATGCCTGATCGTGTTGGTTGTCACATTATTCAATGTGCCATCCTATAGACGACTGGATTAGCCGCCCCCACTATAGGCATACTAATTGGCTTTGCGAATGGACGGTTACGTTGACTAAATCTATGCCCCCAAAACAGCGAGTTTGGGATCTGCCTCTGCGCCTATTCCACTGGTCCCTTACCCTGCTGGTCGCATTTTCGCTTTATACCGGGATCAACGGCGGTTTCAAGGAAATGGATTATCATATGATGTCCGGTTACGGGATTCTCACTCTGGTGATCTTTCGAGTAGCCTGGGGGATTATCGGGTCGACTCACTCGAGATTCCGATCGTTCATTAACCTCTCCCAACTAATCCCCTATACAAAACAGCTACTGAATAGAGACCAGTCTGGCATCAAGGGGCACAACCCGCTGGGCGCACTCGGTATAGTCGCAATGCTATTGGTGCTTGGGACCCAGGCTACGACCGGACTGTTTGCTAACGACGATATTTTCCTGGAAGGCCCACTGGTGCACCTGGTCGATGACGCCACCAGCGACAGGCTGACCACGGTTCATCACTTTTGTGCCAAGGCACTCTATGTGCTGATAGGGCTGCATCTCATCGCGATTATCTTCCACGAACTTTACCAAAGGGAACGACTAGTACTGCCGATGATCTCGGGATACAAAAAGGGCCTGCCTGCATCTGCAGACAAGCCTTCTTTTATGCGGGAATCCGTCAGTGCCTCACTACTACTGGCTGCCTGCGCCGGATTCACTTACTGGTTGATCAACTACCTATAGTGTCCCCAACGCCTCGTGCAAGAGTTTCATTCAGCCTTAAAGTCGTCATGACAACCTTTACAGGATCCGCCAAGGGCCTGAATGGCCGGGCCAATTTCTGACATGTCTTCAGTACTTGCCGCCGATGCCATACCCTCTGCGGCCTCTATAAACCGGTCCATCGCTTTGCTGAACTCCACCGGGTTTTCCCAAATGGCAGGTAACGCTTTCGATTTCTCAATATTACTGCCTTCGGGAAATACTTCCGGCGCAATATCTGCCAGACCGGCAAGATCTCTGGCATGCATGACCAGGTCCCCCATGTGCACCTGGTTTTTCAAAATAACGCCCATTGAAGACATGTGGCCCCCAACCGATTTCATCACTGATTTCCTGTATTGGGCCTCCACCTCTCCATCTGCCAGAGCAAACTGCCCAAAGCCAAGACACGCCGAAACCAACACACCATTTACAAACTGCTTCATCTAAAACCCTTAGCTACCATTACAGGCCGCGAAGCATAACCCACAGTTAACCCCAGTCACAATTGACCTTCGGCCAGCCGAAACGTAAGGTGCCGAAGTTAACCTACCGAGCCCGCGTTATGGCAGCAAAGAAAAGTTACCCCTTTGAACAGTCACTTGAAAAACTGGAACAACTGGTCGAACGGATGGAAGAAGGAGACCTGTCACTGGAAGAGTCTCTAAAGACCTTCGAGGAAGGGATCAAACTCACGAGGCAGTGCCAACAGGCGTTAGTGAAAGCTGAGCAAAAGGTGAAATTACTCATCGAAGAAAATGGCCAGATATCCGAAAAGGATTTCGAGGATCTCGACCATTCTTCGCTGGATACATAGGTCAAACTCCTAACCATACCCGTGCCTATTCCTATCAATGTTTAACGAGATCCCTACTTCAAGACCTGAAACTCCTTTACTGGATACCATCGAAGACCCCTCTGACCTTCGAAAGCTGGCACCGGAACAGCTGACTGGCCTTGCCAGAGAGCTTCGTCATTTCCTGTTGTATTCGGTTGGTCAAACCGGTGGACACTTTGGTGCAGGCCTAGGCGTCATTGAGCTGTCAATTGCACTACACTATTCATACAACACCCCCATCGACCAGCTCATCTGGGATGTCGGTCACCAGACTTACCCCCATAAAATCCTGACCGGTCGGAGAGAGCGCATGCACTCTCTCCGCCAACCCGACGGCCTGGCACCTTTCCCAAGCCAATCCGAGAGCATCTTTGATGTATTTGGCACAGGGCATTCGTCGACTTCGATCAGTGCAGCACTCGGCATTGAACTCGCCAACAAAAACGCAGGACGAGAATCCCAAACCGTTGTAGTGATAGGCGATGGCGCGATGACGGCGGGTATGGCTTTTGAAGCACTGAACCATGTAGCCGCCTGTCAAGCAAACTTAACGGTCGTACTCAATGACAACGCAATGTCGATTTCAGAGAATGTCGGTGGCCTGGCAAACTATTTCGCCCGTAATATTTCAGCTTACGAATTGGATAACACGGATCCAGTAAACCGCGAAGAGCAAGATCGCGATACTACCCCCGGCAGTATCTTTACAGATCTCGGTTTTCGCTATACCGGCCCCGTGGACGGTCATGACATCAATGTCCTACTTGAAAATCTTGATGCACTAAAAGCGCACTCCGGACCTAAACTACTGCACCTGATCACGAAGAAGGGCAAAGGTTATGCACCTGCAGAGACTTCGCCGGTATCCAGTCATTCGCTGACCAAGCTTGAGAAGCAAAGTGAAAATCGCGAGACCACTTACTCTTCGGTATTTGGAGAATGGATTACCCGGAAGGCGGCGACGGACACCCGTTTGTTCGCAATCACACCAGCAATGAAAGAAGGGTCAGGGTTAAGCCAGTTTTCCGAGCAGTTCCCGAACCGCTTTCATGACGTTGCCATCGCCGAACAACACGCGGTCACCCTGGCTGCAGGCCTTGCGACGGGAGGAGCCAAGCCAGTCGTTGCTATCTACTCAACTTTTCTGCAACGCGCCTTTGACCAGCTCATCCATGATGTGGCAATACAGAACCTGGATGTTCTGTTTGCAATCGACCGAGCATCTCTGCTGGAGGACGGACCTACGCACTCCGGTGTCTTCGATTACTCTTTCGTGCGAGCGGTTCCAAATATGGTCATTATGAGTCCATCAAATCGAGCTGTGATGGAACAGATGCTGGACTTCGGTTATGCGTACGAAGGCCCCTGCCTGGTCAGGTATCCCCGGGGCACAGCAACGACAGGTGCCCAGGAACCACCAGTGCAGCTTGGCAAGGCGCACATCTGCCGCGAAGGAAAACGTGCTGCTATCCTCGCTTTTGGCACGACGCGAAATATCAGCGAAACGGTCGCAGAGAACCTCGACTTGACCCTCATCGACATGCGATTCGTAAAACCTCTGGACACGGAACTGATTACTGAACTTGCTGCCAGGCACGATCTTTTGGTTACTATCGAAGAAAATGCCATTGCAGGCGGTGCTGGCTCGGCAGTTAATGAGTACGTCGTAAGCAACGCTCTGGAATGCCAGCTGCTTAACCTAGGTGTTCCCGACCTATTTATCGATCAGGATGAACCAGCAAACATGCGAGAAGTGGTCGGATTAACAGCCGCTAATCTTGAGTCACAGATCAACTCACGGCTTTAGTTATGACGGTCACCGAACAGGTGGCCAAGCTTGCCCGCCTTGGTCGCCAGGTATCTTGCATTGTGATCATTTTGTCCGGTTTCGATGGGCACGCGCTCAACAATTTCGATACCAAGCTTGTTTAGTGCCTGCACCTTAACCGGGTTGTTTGTCATCAGCCGGACCTTGTTGACCTGCAGATGTAGAAACATGGACTTACAAATCGTGTAGTCACGTAGATCTGCATCAAATCCGAGTTTTTCATTCGCCTCTACAGTGTCTGCACCTTTGTCCTGCAGTTCGTAAGCACGGATCTTATTAATCAGGCCAATACCACGCCCTTCCTGGCGCAGGTAAAGAATCACACCAGAACCATTTTCAGAAATAGAGCGCATCGCAAACTCGAGTTGTGACCCACAATCGCAACGCATACTAAACAGGCAATCCCCCGTGAGGCACTCCGAATGCACGCGACATAGCACCGCATCCGCGTTAGCCACATCGCCCAGCACCAATGCGATGTGCTCTTGGCCGGTATCCGCATCTTCAAAGCCGTGCATCCAGAACTCCCCAAATGGCGTGGGTAAGCGGCAGGATGCGACAAAAGTAGCAGGCAACGAAGCCTCCGGTGCGAAAAAGGCCGTTCAGTTTAGCAGTTGATCCGGCAATAGAAAACGACTCATAGCTTACTCGTTAGCACCATCAACCCGGCCTTCTCACTGATATCAACGTGCTGAAGAAAGGACATGCCAAGGAGAATGTCCTTCGGGTTCTCACCATCTATGATGATTGCCTGTACGTTGTTCCGCTTAATTTCGCCTACGGTCATCTCTTTGAGTATCACCATTGTGACCTCGAGGTCATCGCTGGCTGTAGACGCGTACACCTCGACGCCTTCTTCGACGCTAAGGCCTAGCGTTTTCGCCATATTCGCATTGATCGCAACAACATTAGCGCCGGTGTCTACAAGATATCGAGCAGGACGACCATTGATGCTCCCCGTAGTAATGTATTGACGGTTCTCCGCTACTTTAATCATTACCCGGGGTTTTTCTGGTTTTTCAAACGTCGAAGAGATTCTACCGCTTAGCTGCAACGTTCGAATTTCGCCATTTATACGAACTATAGCCTCTTTGGGGTTTGCCTCAACCAACTCGACACCTGATCTGGAAACCTGGCCTGTTTTCAGCAGTTGATTCTGCCCATCAATCACGAACATCGCTGCACCGCTGAACAACGCTCGCACTTCAATTTCAACGGCCCGTGATGAAAGGGGAAGCAGCAGCAGTAAAACCAGGGTTAGCCTCGTTCTGCGTGTGGTATCTATGATATTCATCACCCTACTTCGTCGACAGTTAGTATTTATGCCACTATACAACGGCGTAACTTTCGTCCATACCCACATCGGGGCCAATAGCCTAATAGCATGCGACTAAAAGCCATTGCTTAGGGATAAATTGCTTAGGGATAAATTGCTTAGGGGATAAATTGCTGCAAGCCACCGTTTAGTATCTGCACAGCAGCCAGGGCATAGAGGCCTGCAAATACATCATCCAGCATGATGCCAAGCCCACCCACTAGTTTTTTATCGGCAACACGAACCGGCCAAGGCTTCCAGATATCGAACAAACGAAACAACAGGAAAGCAGGCAGCAACCAGAACAGCGATGGTAACCACAAGAGCGTAATCCACATACCAACGAATTCGTCCCAAACGATACCGCCAGGGTCTTTGACTTCCATGTGTTTAGCGACGCGATCGGACACCCAGACGCCCAAAACGAAACCCAAAGCGATTATCACCACCTGCACAGGGAACGGCGCATAAAGTGCAGGGATGAAGAGGAGGAGCCCCAGAGCAGAACCCGCGGTACCCGGCGCAACAGGTGCGAGCCCACTTCCCAACCCGAACGCGAGGAAGTAATCCAGTCTTGTAAAGACAATTTTCCAGTCGTCAGGCATTGTTATCACTCTCTTTAAAAGTGTTCGTAACCGGCATTACCGAAGTCCATGGGTTCTCCTCTGCTATTCCTGATAACTATTTCACCACCGTCAGTTACCACTCCAATTCGCGTCATGGGCACGTCAATCGAGTCTGACACTGCTTTAATTTCACCACAATCTGCCGGGTCTGCTGTGAAACATAGCTCGTAGTCATCACCGGAGAATAGCGCCATGCTTATTGCACTATCCTCACCCGCACTCTTTACCAGCTCTTTCGATAATGGAAGTTCCCAAGCTGTGACCTCAGCGCCCAATGAATCGGTCTCCATAAGATGACCAATCTCTGCGACCAGACCATCGGATATATCAATCAGAGAATTCGCGAGACCTCGTAAGTGCCTTCCCGCGGCTATTCTCGCAACGGGGAACTCGTACCGACTAACAAGGTAACCATCTGTCTCCCCGTTTCTAGAAAGCGCGAGCCCCTGAGCTGCATCACCGAGCGTACCCGTGACATAGATATCATCACCCACCGACGCCCCGCTTCTTTTGATAGCACTGCCTGCCGGCACGGTCCCCATAATCGTTACGGTTAAACTGAGCGGGCCTTTTGATAAATTCCCACCGACCAGTGGCACCTGATATTGCTGGATAATTTCCGCAAGGGCGGTTGAAAAACCTTCAAGCCAGTCTTCCCTGGCTTCGGGAAACGTCATCGCAAGCAAAAAAGCGTAAGGAGTTGCCCCCATTGCGGCCAGGTCACTCAGGTTCGCCGCCATCGTTCTGGACGCGACGACCTTTGCCGGCGAATTCGGCAGGAAATGAACACCTTCGATCAGAGTGTCAGTCGAAACACACAGCTCCATATGATCCGGGACCCGCAGAACAGCGCAGTCGTCGCCTGGACCGATAACGACCGTGTTTTCGTGTTGTGACAGATTAGATATCGACTTGAAATAGCGCTCGATGATCGAAAATTCCCGTGCTGTCATCGCTACTCAGCCTGTCTTAACTCTTTCGCCAGGGAGTCCAGGATCGAATTGACGTATTTATGGCTGTCAGTTCCGCCGAACGACTTGGCCAACTCAACCCCTTCGTTAATAACAACGCGATAGGGAACATCAATCCTTGAGCAAAGCTCAAAGACTCCCATCATCAGAATGCCTTTCTCAATAGGGTCAAGTTCTTCTAGGGGCCGGTCCGCCTTGGCTGCAATCAGCTCCTCCAGCTTTTGTTGGTCGTTCGCTATGCCTTGCAGTACGTCACTGAAATACCCAACGTCGGCGCGCTTCATATTGTTTTCTTTCATAAAAGAGTCAATCACCAGCGCAAATTCAGTGCCGGTCATTTGCGCCTGATAAAGTGCCTGAACGAGGAACTGTCTTGATCTGCTTCTCGCAGCTGCGCTGGGTTTCATCCAATGTTGCGCAGCAGACTGACCATCTCCAGCGCGGTCATTGCAGCATCGGCACCCTTGTTGCCTGCCTTGGTTCCGGACCTCTCCACCGCCTGCTCAATGGTATCTGTCGTAAGCACACCAAAAGCAATCGGAATGTCGTGTTCCAGGGAGACCCGGGACAACCCGCTTGAACATTCGCCAGCGACAAAGTCGAAATGAGGTGTACCCCCTCGAATCACTGCACCCAGCGCGATTATTGCGTCAGTACCGCCCTTGGCCGCGACCCTCTGAGCCGCCAACGGTATCTCGTACGCACCCGGGACCCTGACCACGGTGATATTGGCTTCTGGCACACCCTGCCTTCGGAGCGTGTCAATCGCCCCTGTACATAGATTATCTACGATGGCACTGTTGAAGCGTCCGACCACTAGTGTGAATTTAGCGGTGTTCGCGGAAAAATCACCTTCGATGACCTTTGTCATTTTTCTGTTCCTGAAAAGTTAATTCACGGTTGCGGTGACTTTAATATCAGGGCCGATCATCCGGATATCCTCTATGCTCAGCTCCGCAAGGTCGGACATTCTACCAACTTCTGCAAGGTTCAGTAATGACCTTCCCGAATTACCGATTAGACGTGGTGCGACATAAATTACAACCTCATCTGCGAGTCGTTGATTTATCAGGGAACCTGCCAGCGTGGGGCCGCACTCAAAGAGCACCTCACTGTGTTCTCTTGCCGCCAACTCTTCCAGCAAAGCCTTAATATCAACCCTGTTTTCCAGCGCTGGCATCCGTAATACTTCAATGGGTAAGCGCGCCTCCGTGTCACTGGTCGTTACCACCACCGTGGATGGTACCGACATCAACTGAACCGTTTCAGGGACACGCAAACCGGAATCCAGGATATACACAGGTCGTCCAACGTCTGCACACAGTTGCGCATACTCAACCTTCAGTTCTTCGCCTCGAACAGAGAGCCTTGGGTCGTCATCAATCACAGTTTGTACGCCAGTCACAATTGCCGCGCTGCGGGCACGGAGCTTTTGGACATCCGCTCGGGCTTCGACGGAAGTAATCCACCTGCTTTCCCCGTTTGAAAGCGCTGTCTTGCCATCCAGGGTCATCGCAAGTTTGAGCCGCACCAAGGGTCTCTGTTTTGTGTGTCGACTCACATGGCCCCTAACGAGGCCCTGTGCAGCTTCCTGCATAAAAGGAGTAACAACCTCAATTCCCGCTTCCCGGAGGATCAGAACCCCCTTTCCCGCGTTTCGCACATCCGGATCCAGCATTGCCACCACAACCTTACTGACACCGGCATCAATCAACGCGCGTGCACATGACGGTGTTCTACCATGAAAGCTACACGGTTCCAGTGTGACATAGGCAACCGACTCTCTAGCATCGGTTCCCGCGTCAGCCAGCGCATTCGCTTCCGCATGGCCCTGGCCTGCTAACAAATGAAAACCTTCGCCGACGACATTTCCCTGTCGCACTAATACACATCCGACACAGGGATTTGGATGAGCCGAGTACCTCCCGTTTTCGGCCAGCCTTAGGGCTCTTGCCATAAAAACTTGATCTTCCAGGGACATTAACTTTCCTTTTCAGCCTTATGTTTGTCCATGGCCTCAATCTCACGCCTGAACTCATTCACATCCTGAAAACTTCTATAGACAGAGGCAAAGCGCACGTAAGCCACGTCATCGAGTTCGCGAAGCTCGTCCATTACCAGTTCCCCCACAGCCCTGGTGCCAACCTCACGCTCCCCGGTTTCCCGAAGCCTGTGTTTAATTCTGTCAAGGGTCGCGTCGATTCTTTCAAGATCAACCGGCCTTTTCTCCAGCGCTCTCAGTAGTCCACTTCGCAGCTTTTCTTCGTCGAATGGCTGCCTGGAACCGTTGTTCTTGATCACCCGGGGTAGTACCAGCTCGGCCGTTTCAAAGGTCGTATATCGTTCCCCGCAACTCAGGCACTCACGACGACGACGAACCTGGTTTCCGTCTCCCACCAAACGGGAGTCAATAACCTTCGTTTCACTATCCGAACAAAATGGGCAATACACGGTCACTTCCAACGAGCAAAGCAGATATTCTACTCCATTTTGATCGCGAGCCAGATTTACCCTTCACCAGCGCGAGGCATGCAGTAGAATATCGTTTTCATCTTTGAGAACTACCATGGCCCAGTATGTATACACCATGTCCCAGGTCGGCAAAGTTGTGCCTCCTAACAGGACTATCCTCAAGGATATTTCGCTGTCGTTTTTCCCGGGGGCCAAGATCGGGGTACTCGGATTAAACGGTGCAGGTAAATCAACATTACTTCGAATCATGGCTGGCGTAGATACAGAGTATCTCGGCGAAGCTCGCCCGCAAGCGAATCTGAATGTCGGTTACCTGCCCCAGGAACCCGCGCTGGACAACAGCAAAGACGTACGCGGAAATATCGAAGACGGGCTGGGAGAGATCAACGACCTGCTGAAAGAGTTCAACGCCATTAGTGACAGGTTTGCCGAACCCATGTCCGAAGACGAGATGACTCAGCTACTGGATAAACAGGGGGACCTGCAATTAAAAATTGATTCGCTGGATGGCTGGAACCTTGAACGAAAGATGGACATCGCGAGCGATGCCCTTCGTTTGCCACCCTGGGATGCGGAAGTCGAACACCTGTCCGGTGGCGAGAAAAGGCGCGTCGCTCTATGTCGATTGTTGATGTCGAATCCGGATATGTTGCTGCTCGATGAGCCTACAAACCACCTTGACGCGGAGAGTGTCGCCTGGCTGGAGCGTTACCTGAAAGAGTTCCCTGGCACCGTGGTTGCAATTACACACGATCGATACTTTCTTGATAATGCCGCAGGCTGGATTCTAGAACTCGATAGAGGCTATGGCATTCCCTACGAGGGCAACTACAGCGATTGGCTTGGTGCAAAGGAACAACGATTGCAGATAGATGAAAGCAAAGAAATAGCGCGGCAAAAATCTATCAAGGCAGAGCTGGAGTGGGTGCGCACTCAACCAAAGGCAAGGCAGGCAAAAAACAAGGCAAGGCTTGCACGTTTTGAGGAACTGAATTCACAGAGCTTCCAGGTTCGCAACGAAACACAGGAGCTCTACATACCACCTGGACCACGGCTAGGAGACACCGTGCTTGAGGTCGATGGCATTAGCAAAAAATTTGGTGAGACAGTACTGATCGACCATCTGAGCTTTACCGTGCCGAGAGGAGCCATCATAGGAATCGTCGGCGGCAATGGAGCGGGTAAATCAACGCTATTCAGGATGATTGCTGGAACGCAACAACCCGATTCAGGAACGGTAAAAGTAGGAGAAACCGTTACCCTGGGATATGTCGATCAATCCCGGGATAGCCTGGAGGGCGATAAAACCGTCTGGCAGGAAATTTCCGAGGGCAATGAGATTATCAAGATAGGGAGGTATGAAACCCAGTCACGGGGTTACGTGAGCCGATTCAACTTCAAAGGCTCTGATCAGCAAAAGTTTGTGAAAGACCTCTCCGGTGGTGAACGAAATCGAGTACATCTGGCAAAGCTATTGAAAACTGGAGCCAACCTGCTCCTGCTGGACGAACCAACCAATGACCTGGATGTGGAAACTCTTAGGGCCCTTGAAGGTGCAATCGAAACTTTCCCTGGCAGCATGATGATTATCTCCCACGATCGCTGGTTCCTGGACAGACTGGCGACTCATATTCTTGCCTTCGAAGGGGATAGTCACGTGGAGTTCTTCCCTGGTAATTACAGTGAATACGAAGAAGACCGGCTGAAGCGCCTGGGAACCAAAGAGGTCGTTCCGACCCGGGTAAAGTACAAGAAATTAGCTTGAGAATCCGCCTTCTATCCGGACATTTTGTAGATGGGTAATCCGCGAACTATTCGAGATTAGAGTTCCTCGAGCGCAGCGAGCACATCGCCCAGCTTTCTCACCAGAATCACCTTCATACCCGAGACTTGCTGCCTGGGCTTGTTACCTTCGGGCACAATCGCGATCCTGAACCCATGTTTTGCTGCTTCACGTATTCTCTCCTGGCCGTTCGGTACAGGCCTGATTTCTCCGGAGAGCCCGACCTCACCAAAACATACCAGGCCCAGAGGTAGCGCCCTGTTTCTAAATGACGAGACAACCGCAAGAATCAATGCCAGGTCACTACTGGTTTCATCAATACGAATACCGCCGACGGCATTAACGAACACATCCTGATCACCAACTTGCAGCCCACCATGCCGATGAAGAATGGCAAGCAACATCGATAAGCGGTTGTGCTCAAAACCGACTGCTACGCGCCTCGGATTTCCAAGCGCACTCGCATCAACCAGCGCCTGGGCCTCTAGCAACAGTGGTCGCGTACCTTCCCATACGACCATGACAACGCTACCCGGTGTGGCTTCCTCAGATTTCGACAGAAAAATGGCGGATGGATTAGAGACTTCCTGCATGCCTTTATCTGTCATCGCAAAAACGCCCAGTTCGTTGACCGCGCCAAATCGGTTCTTGGAACTTCTGAGCGTTCTAAACCGGGAGTCGCCATCTCCTTCCAGCATGACAAAGGTGTCAATCATGTGCTCCAGAACGCGAGGGCCGGCAAGAGAACCTTCTTTTGTCACATGCCCCACCAGAAACAATACTGCGCCAGTCTGCTTTGCCTGACGGATTAGCAGGGCGGCGGATTCCCTGACCTGGGCAACACCTCCTGGGGACGATTCGTTAACTGAGGTGTGCATCACCTGAATTGAGTCGACCACCACTAGCGATGGCTTAATCTCATTCCACTGCATGATAAGGCGCTCGCAGCTGGTTTCAGACATGACTTCAAGGCTTTCCATTGGCAAGCCCAGTCTGCGCGCGCGCATCGCCACCTGGGACAGGCTTTCCTCACCTGTAACGTATAGCGCCTTTCGCTGTGCGGCCAGCTGACACATGACCTGGATGAGCAGGGTGCTCTTTCCTGCGCCCGGATTACCACTAATCAGGATCACCGAGCCATGAACTAGTCCTCCGCCCAGGACGCGGTCCAGTTCGCCGATTCCGGTCTGAATCCTGGGAAGTTCTTCTGCTGAAACATCAATGAGTTTTCTGGGTGGTTCCAGCTGACCGCTGAACCCACCGCGAGCTGGCGCACCACCGTCAACAGATAACCTGGACAGCGTGTTCCATTCCTGGCAATCATTGCACTGGCCCTGCCATTTTGCATATTCACTGCCGCAATCATTACAAACAAAAACAGTCTTTGATTTAGCCACGACTATTGCCCCGGTGCTGTCGATTGACCCTCGCTGTTACACCGCAAAGGAGAGTGTACGGAATGGTCCCGGCTTTATCGGCGATCTCTTCAACGGGTAAATCGTCTCCCCAGAGGATCGCCCGGTCACCCACTTTTACTGAATGAGTCTTCGTTGAATGAGAACCGTCCAGCTGGATACATATCAGGTCCATAGAAACACGTCCCACCAGGGGATATCGAACTCCATTGACAAGAACGGGTGCACCCTGGGCAATCTCCCGGGGATAACCATCAGCATAACCAACAGCGACCACCGCAATGGTTGAGTCTTGGTCTGCCGTCCAGATACCCCCATAACCCACCGATTCTCCTTGCCGGATTGACCGAATAGCAATCACCGGTGCACCAAACGACATCGCGGCATGCAGAGAGGGGATGGGGTCAAGATCATCAAAGGGCGATGCACCATAAAGCATGAGACCGGGTCGTACCCAGTCTCCAGGAGGCTTATGAAGCGCCAGAACACCACCAGAATTAGCAATACTGAGAACTTCACTGCCTGGAACAGCCAAGCTGTTCGCCAGAGATGTGATCCTGTCAATTTGATGGCCTGTCGTGGTCGATCTTTTGTCGCCGGTGTCGGCAAGGTGGGTCATCAAACCCAGCAATCCCTGGTGACCTAGTTTTTGTAACACCGAAGGCGTTTCCTCTACAGAGAACCCAAGACGCCCCATGCCTGTATCGACCTTAACCCATACATGACGGCGGGCGCCGCGACTAGCTAACAGTTCCAGTTGTTCCCAGTTGTGCAGCACCACCTGAAGCTCGTAGACGCTGGCAAGATTAAGCTCTTCCGGATCACTCACACCTTCCAGCAGGCATATCGGCTGGCCAATACCAGATTCACGCAGTTTGACGGCCTCACTTACCCGGGCAACACCAAAAGCATCGGCACCGACCAGCGCCTGCGCTACCTTGCTGGCGCCATGGCCATAAGCATCGGCCTTAACAACAGCCATCACCTTGCTGGCGGGCGCTCGCTGCTTTGCCTGATCAAAATTGTGCCGGATAGCGTCAAGGTCAATGATTGCGGTGGCTTGTCTGCTACTCATATCTAGATTTAGTAATAATCGTCGTAACCAACGGCCAGGTCTTCGAACTTCGTGTACGGCCCTACAAACGCCAGCTTCTTCCTACCAATTGGACCGTTCCGTTGTTTCAGAATAATGATCTCGGCGATACCTTTCTCTGCATCCTCGTGATAAACCTCGTCCCTGTATATCGCCATAATCACGTCAGCATCCTGCTCAATGGCACCGGATTCACGAAGATCAGACATGACAGGTCGTTTGTCAGGTCGTTGTTCCAGACTCCGGTTGAGCTGGGAGCCTGCAATCACCGGACAATCAAACTCCTTGGCTATACTCTTGAGCGAACGCGAGATCTCGGATATTTCACCGGCCCTGTTTTCGGATGTACCAGACACCTGCATCAACTGTATGTAGTCCAGCAGGATCATGCCCAGTTTGCCGTGCTCCCTCGCAACGCGGCGGGCACGTGACCTGATCTCCGTGGGGGAGAGTGCAGCAGTATCATCAATAAACAGCGGCTTATCATTCAACAAGGTGACTGCCGAGGTCAAACGCGGCCAGTCGTCATCACCCAACTGGCCTGTCCGTATCTTGGTCTGGTCGATACGACCAAGAGATGAGAGCATCCTGAGGACCAGCGAATCAGATGGCATTTCCATACTGAAAACGAGCACAGGACTTTCGCCAGAAATAGCGGCGCTCTCTGCGATATTCATCATAAAGGATGTCTTGCCCATCGACGGGCGACCAGCAACGATGATCAGGTCCGCCGGTTGCAGACCCGAGGTCATCTCATCGATATCTCTGAAGCCACTACTGATACCGGTTAGCGCACCTTTGGTCTGGAACAATACATCGATGCGGTCAATGGCCCTGGTCAGCAACGGTCGAACAGATTCAGGACCACCATTGCTGGGGCGGTCATCAGATATCTTAAAAACCTTGGATTCAGCTTCATCAATAAGCGTTGCGCTATTGCGGCCATCTGGATTGAAACCGCTATCCGCGATTTCATGGGCAACAGATATCAGGCCTCGAACCGTCGACCTTTCCCGCACAATTTGCGCATAGGCGTGAATATTGGATGCGGTAGGGGTGCTACTAGCCAAGTCTGAAATGTACGCAAGGCCGCCGACGTTCTCTAGTTCGCCTATACCTTCCAGCGCTTCTGAGATTGTAATGATATCGAGCGGGTGGCTTTTTTCGACCAGATCCGCCATCACCCGATAGATGATTCGATGATCCGATCGATAAAAGTCTTCTGCGACAAGAGAGTCTGAAATATTATCCCAGGCATTTTCATCGAGCATCAGACCACCGAGCACTGATCGCTCAGCCTCGATAGAATGAGGAGGTACTTTTAAAGGGCTAAGGTCATCCAATCGACATCTCGAGACTTAACTGCAGCGGGAGAACAAGAGTAAATAAATTACTCCTCGGCTACCACTGCCAATTTCAATACTGCGTCAACTTCAGGGTGAAGGTGGATATTGATCTCGAATTCGCCGAGCTCACGAATGGGGCCTTCCGGCAACCTCACCTCACTTTTCTCGAGCTTGACGCCGACCGCCTCACTGGCTTCAGCAATATCTCGCACCGTGATCGATCCGAACAGCTTGCCTTCTTCTCCGGCCTTGGTGGTAATCGTGATTGACAGTTCGTCTACCTTCTCGGCCCGGTTTTTCGCAATGCTCAGCTTATCGCCAGCCGCTGCTTCAAGTTCTGCCCGTCGCTCTTCAAATTGCTGCAGGTTTTCAGCTGTAGCAGGTACCGCTTTTTTCTGCGGAATAAGAAAATTGCGGCCGTAGCCTGACTTTACAGTAACCTTGTCACCCAATTCGCCTAGCTTCTGGACACTCTCTAGTAATATCACTTCCATGACTTAATCCTTCTGAATCGTTTCTATTCTATTTCTAATGTCGAACCAGCTATCCATCAGCGCAAGGGAAGCCAACACCGGATATATAATCTGGAACAGCAACGCCAGGCTCCCATAGAACCCAACTAACCAGTTTTTTGATAATTCCCTGTTCGCAATCAACCAATGTATCAGCCCAATTGAGGCAAACACCAGCGGTACCGTTAACAAGGGTAACCAACGACCTAACTCGTCGCCAAACATGTAACAAACGGCCATAGCCAACACGATAGAGCCACTAATCGACGGCGAAAGCCGCAACTGGTGGAATTCGTTTCTGAATCCCCCCAGATTATACAAAGCGCTCTGGCACCATCTGGCAATCATCAACATCACTACCATGGAAAATGCCTGACCCACCGCGAAAAAACCTATCAGCAGCTTCCTGGCTTGCCCCGGGTCAATCACGACCGATGCATCAACTTGTTCTAAGTAGTCGATGTAAAACTGGACAAACCGGTCCAGAATTCCCGCCGCACTGAATTCAAATATCAATGCTCCCACCGCAGACAACACCACTGATGCAATCAGTACCAGTTCCCAGGATAGGGTCTGTCTCAATAGCATCGCCATCACGAACGCCCCTACCAACGTGATCATCGGCGAGGGATCACCTACGAAATACAAGGCAACACCTAATGGCAACAAGGTCCACAGGAATATCACTGACCCCGCAGCAATGCCAGACCTCAAACAAACAAGAGCAACAATCACGGTACTCAACCAGCCCAGCAGGGGCAGTGCTGCTGCCACCATACTGATGGCTATCGCGTAGACTCTGCCACGCATTGCAAACTCTGCAATTGCTCGCATGATTTTATCGGCTAGTTACTTGTGAGCGTCCGTGTAAGGAATCAACGCTAAATACCTGGCTCTCTTTACAGCTTTTGCAAGCTGACGCTGGTATCTGGCCTTGGTTCCGGTAATCCTGGAAGGTACGATCTTTCCGGTTTCCGAAATATAGGCCTTTAGCGTTTCAATATCCTTGTAGTCGATCTCCGTTACACCTTCAGCGGTGAAGCGGCAGTATTTTCGTCTTCTGTAGAATCTGGACATCTGTTTACTCCTCTACCGCGACTGTCGTGTCTGCTGTTTCTGTTTCTGCTGTTTCTGTGTCTGCTGTTTCTGTGTCTGCCGCATCAGCTTCGCTTTTAGCCTTAGCTTCCTCTGCACTTCTCACAGCCGCTGCCGCTGCCGCTGCCTCTGCTCTCTGCGCAGAAACATCGTCGCGAGCTTTCTTTTCCTTGCTCTCACGCTCAATTTTCATGAGCGGCGACTCTTCTGTATCCGGATTCTTACGCTTCATGATCAGGTTTCTTAGAACAGCATCGTTGAATTTAAAAGCTGTTTCAATTTCCTCGAGCGTCTCTAAAGCACATTCAACGTTCAGGAGAATGTAATGGGCTTTGTGAATTTTGTTGATCGGGTACGCCAGTTGACGTCGACCCCAGTCCTCAGTTCGATGGATGACACCACCGCCCTGGGAGATCAGGCTTGAATAACGTTCTATCATTCCAGGCACCTGTTCACTTTGATCAGGGTGCACCAGAAACACTATTTCATAATGTCTCATCGAGGCTCCTCTCGGGTTTATGCTTCCTGTCAGGTCGTATTCCGTACCAGCAGTGAAACAAGGAGAAATTTAAGGACGCGCATTGTATGTAAAGGGCTGGCGGGTTGCAAGCCATCCTGCAAAACCAGCGAAATCACCGCTGGCGGTTAATCTCGTAAAGGCAGATACCAGTCGCCACCGAGACATTCAAGCTAAGATCTGGATACGGACAGGGGATTGCGGCCAAAAAATCACACCTTTCGCGGGTTTTTTGCCTGATCCCAGACTCTTCCGCACCGACAACCAACGCAATGTTCCCTTTCAAGTCAATTTCGGTAAGTGGTTGAGAGTCCTCCAACACAGTTCCTACTACCCAGACCCCATGTTTTTTCAAGGTATCAAGGCAGCGTGCGAGATTCACCACCTGATAAATCTTCACCAGACTCGCCGCGCCACTGGCCGTCTTGATTGCGGCTTCATTCAGGGGCGCTGAGTGATCCCTGGCAACAATTACGCCGTCGACACCAAAACTAGCCGCAGAACGCAAGCATGCTCCGAAATTACGCGGGTCGGTCACACCATCGAGCACAAGGTACAACTGGCTGGCAAACTCACCGGCTAATTGTGCTTTGAGTTCTTGCTCGGAACGAACCGCCGGAGGTCTGATTTCCAGCGAAACACCCTGACTGGCCAGTTCACCCCGGCCAACCTGGCCACGCTTGATACGACAACCAATACTTTGAGCCAGCTCCACCAGCGACTGCTGTCGCCCATTCAGTTTTCCCTCACGCACGGTGAGACAGACGCCAGCCCTGGCTTCCAGGGCCAGTTGCACAGCATGGATTCCTACAACTGTACTCATCCTTTTCGTCTCTGCTTTTTAGAGCTGTGTTTTTTTGGACTACTGTTGGTTTTAGAAGCCTTATTCTTGAGGGCCCTGTTTTTATTGGCAGTGCCTTTAGCGCTATTGCCCCTGGTGCTAGAAGATGGCCGTTTTTTATTGTTTGAGGCTGATTTCTTTTGATCTTTTGACTTGCGCTTTTTCGGTTTCTTCCTGGCAATTGGTGAGTGACTAAGCAGTTCCAGATCAACCTTGCGCTCATCTACATCTACCCTGGCAACCTGCACGGTAACCACATCTCCTAAACCAAAGGACTCGCTGCCTCGCTCCCCTACAAGACATTGCCCTCCTCTGTCGAACTGATAGTAATCACCCACGAGAGTGCTGACATGCACGAGACCTTCAACCAGAACACCCTCTAGCTGAACAAAAAAGCCGAATTTCGCGACAGCAGAAATAGTGCCATCGAAGTCGTCGCCAACGTGATCACTAAGGTAATCACACTTGACCCAGTCGAGCACTTCATAAACAGCATCATCCGCCCGGCGCTCCGCAAACGACAAATGTTCCCCCTGTGAGATGACGGTGTGCTCTTCATAGGGATAGAAATTAGTTTTACGAGGCTTTCCGAATCTTCGAACCTCAGCACAGTCGAAATCTGAGTGAATAGCTGACTTGATCAAACGATGAACCAGCAGATCCGGATAACGCCTGATCGGTGAGGTAAAATGAGTGTAGTGTGAATAGCCTAACCCGAAGTGGCCCTTGTTCTCTGGATGGTAAACGGCCTGTTGCATCGACCTGAGGAGCGCAATCTGCAGCACCTGCCCGTTTTTTTTCTCGCGTAATTGCCTGATGGCATTTTGATAATCCCTTGGAGTTCCCGCGCCCAGCGCAATCCCGAAGCTTTCAAGAAACTCCGCCAGGTACTCAATTTTCTCTTCTTCAGGTTTTTGATGAACGCGATAGAGCCCAGGTAATTCAAGCTTTGACACCAGCTTTGCCGCACAGACATTTGCACACAACATACATTCTTCGATCAATCGATGTGCAAAATTCCGGGTTACCAGATTCACATCCGAGACTCTTCCCGCTGCGTTAAACGAAAAACTGACTTCCCGCGTGTCAAAATCCAGGGCGCCGCGTTCATTTCTGGTGCCAATCAGTATTCTCGCGAGGTCCAGCATACTCCCCAGGCTGTCTTTGTGACGCGGGAACTCTTTGCGTTCAACCCAGTCACCCACTGTCGTGTAGGTTAGCCGTTCCTTGGAATGAATCAGACCCTCGAAGAACTGATAAGAGCCGATTCGCCCCTGGTCAGATATGGTCATTTCGCAAACCATCACTAACCGGTCGACTTTCGGGTTCAGCGAACATAACCCATTGCTAAGTTTCTCCGGCAACATTGGCACTACATATTGCGGAAAGTACACCGAGGTACCCCGCCTATAAGCTTCCTGATCCAGTGGTGAACCTGGAAGGACATAATTGGCAACATCCGCAATGGCAACAAACAGCCGATATCCACCTCGACGCTTCTCACAGTAAACAGCATCATCGAAATCTCGTGCGTCTTCGCCATCAATAGTGACGAAATCCAGGTGCCTCAAGTCCTCACGCCGTCTTTTCTGTGCCCGCGTTACTTCAAAGGGCAACTGGTCAACATCCGTCAGGACTTCATCAGGGAATTCGACCGGTATGTCGTTGTTTCGTAGCGCGACCTCCACCTCCATATCGGGCGTCAGATGTTCACCCAGCACTGCTACTATCTCAACGGAAGCCAGCCCATGGAGGGTCGGCTGTTGCGTGACCCTGGCCACAACGATTCTACCCTCCTTGATTTCTTCGCCGGGATCATCGATTAAAATCTCATGATCGATCCGCCGATTTAGCGATTCCAGCAATGCGATACGGTTATCAAAATGGACCCGGCCTACCAGCTCCAGCGTGTTGCGGGCGAGCACCTCTACGACCTCTCCTTCATCCCTGCCCCTGCGATCCCTGCCGCGGACACGCACCATCGCCTTGTCCCCGTGGAACACGGCGCGCATCTGGCGATGGGAAAGAAATATGTCGTCTCGCTCATCGTCACAAATCAGGAAACCGAATCCATCAGAATGGGCCGATACTCTCCCTGCAAACAGTTCCAGTTTGTTCGCAATGGCATAGACGTTTCTTCTATCAACGACTACCTGCCCGTCGCGCACCATCGCTCGAAGCCGGAGAGTGAGTGCATCTCGATCTCGAGCGTTTTCAATACCGAGTTCTTTGGCGAGTCGCTTGAACGAAAGAGGCTCACTGGCCTTCTCCATATGGCTAAGTATGGCTTCCCGGCTGGCAATGGGGTGCTCGTACCTTCCTTTCTCGCGCCTGGAGTGCGGATCTTTCATTGGCAGACCTCCTTTTCTTAGATGTACTTTACAATTGACAGATCCCGCCTGGTAATTGTACCCTGCGCCTCCTCTTGCCGAGGTGGTGAAATTGGTAGACACGCTAGCTTCAGGTGCTAGTGGGGGCAACCCCGTGGAGGTTCAAGTCCTCTCCTCGGCACCAACACCCTGCATTAACGTTAGTTAATACTCTGTTGTTGGTTAAGCAAAACACTACTCAACCAGGTCATTCCTGCACTTTACTTACAAAACAAATACAAATTACTCTGCTGTTTTTGCTTAAATGGTTGCAAATCTCGTTAGGATTTAATGTGTCTGCCCAAAACCACCGTGGCTTTACGCTCATAGAGCTCATGATCGTCGTCGCCATCATTGGCATCCTTGCAGCGATAGCCTTGCCCGCGTACCAAGACTACATCCAGACAGCGAACAGCAGCAAGATCCGAACTCAATATCATGAAGCCGAGCGTGCAACCAATGCTGTGTATGTTCGCAGCGTGGTTCAGTTACAGCTCAACCAGCCGGTTAGTGTACCCTCTACCGACGAAGGTTGGATATCACTTTACAATCCACGGGGTAGTACAGCAGCAGGCGGTGGCAATGCGTTCATTTCCGGTGCAGCAAACGCAACGACAGGTCAAATTGGTGTGACATCCAGCGGCGTGTTTCCCACCACATCGCAAGTCATTCTTGAGCTTCCAGCCTATGCACCCCTTACTTCCGAATCAGTAACCATCTCCGTGACGGAAAATCTTTAACGGAAGGTTGCATTGCCCGCCTGACGTTAGCCAAAAGGCTGATTCAGGATAATCGTGTCCTCCCGATCGGGACCGGTAGACACAAAGTCCACCTTTACTTCACAGGCAGTTTCAATTCGCTCGAGATAAGCGCGAGCATTGGCCGGGAGACCCTCCATCGTTTTCACTTTAGCAGTGGCCTCGTTCCAGCCTGGCAACTCTTCATAAACCGGCTTGGGCGAATCGCTGTCAGGGTTTTCATAGCCAACACAGATAGCAATTTTTTCCAACCCATCAAGCACATCCAGCTTGGTGATGCATAAGCCAGACACACTGTTGATGTTAATGACTCTACGAAGAGCATGCGCATCAAACCAGCCGCACCGCCTTGGCCGACCCGTGGTTGATCCAAACTCCTTTCCGACGTTCGCAAGGTGACTGCCCACAGAATCGAACAACTCTGTCGGAAAAGGCCCTGAACCAACCCGAGTAGTGTAGGCCTTCGTAATACCAAGAATATAGTCCAGGTCCAAAGGACCCACACCACAGCCGCTGCCAATCGCCCCAGCCGTTGTATTGGAAGATGTCACATATGGGTAAGTTCCCTGATCGATATCCAGCAGCGAGCCCTGGGCACCTTCGAACAGAATATTTTGGCCAGATTTTCTGCATTGACTCAACTCTTCCACAACGTCCTTTACCATGGGTCGCAACTGGTCAACAAACGACAGTGAAGCTTCAAGGTTTTCTTCCAGACTGATGGCTTCCGCGTGGAAGTAGTTTTTGAGGACAAAATTATGGTAATCCATGATTTCCCCAAGCTTTTCTCTGAACCCGTCGCCGTCAAACAAATCAGCAACCCTCAGGCCACGCCGTGCAACCTTGTCCTCATAAGCGGGGCCAATCCCGCGCCCAGTCGTTCCGATTTTTTGATTACCACGGACATTTTCGCGCATCTTATCCAGCGCGATATGGTGAGGGAAGATCAACGGGCAACCACCTGAAACGTACAGGCGCTCCCTGACGTTGACGCCTGCTTCTTCAAGCTCAACGATCTCCTTGAAAAGGTCGGGAAGCGACAGGACAACACCATTACCGATCATGCAGGTGACCTGCCGATGCAAAATACCTGATGGAATAAGGTGAAGAATTGTCTTCTCACCGCCAACGACCAGGGTGTGACCGGCGTTATGCCCTCCCTGAAAGCGCACGACAGCCGAAGCTTTTTCGGTCAGAAGATCGACCACCTTGCCTTTACCCTCGTCACCCCAATGTGTACCTATGATGACTACATTCTTACCCATCGCTATTTATCTCCTGATACCAGATGCCATTGTCCATTTTGAAAATCGAGATGATGACTAAAGTCGTCAGGCTGCCCCGATTCCACAACAACGTAACCCTCAGTACGCAGCTGTTTTATCCGCTGCCAAAGTGAATCTTCTTCGCCGCTTGGCACTTCAGGGACCCAAACACTTTTTCTTGACTCTTCTGGAAGCCTGACCTTTTCTGTGAGGCTCCTCACGTCAATAGAAAATCCCGTGGCACCACGTGCTTCTCGACCGAAGACCTGCCCGATGTGGTCATAACGGCCGCCTTTGGCGACTACAGAGCGACTACCATTTACATACGCGGCAAAAACTATCCCCGTGTGATAGGCGTAACCACGGAGTTCACTCAAATCAAAATAGACATCGAGATCGGTGAATCGGCGGGCAATGGTATCGGAAACCTGCTGTAGACTATCAATTGAAGCAAGAACGCCTTCATGCGCCTTGAAGAGAGAACGCGCTCGTTCAAGCACGGCATTACTGCCGGTCAATCCCGGAAGCTGCGTCAACAATAACGAGTCCCCCTCAGACAAACCAAAAGCCTCACAGTGCTCGCCGATTTCCGCAATCGATTTCCTCTGTACCGCTTCGAAAAGTAATTCTTGTTGGTCTGTGTTGAGTGCAAAACCGGACATCAACTGACGGAAAATATCAACATTACCAAGATCCACATGCACCGCATCAAAGCCGAGCGATTTTAAAGACTCGATCATCAAGCTCACGATCTCTGTGTCTGCCTTACTGGTTGAATCACCGAACAGTTCAGCACCAACGCTAAGTGGAGTTCGATTAGCCAGCATGCTGTCAGCCTGCGCCTGGACGACAGTTCCTGCGTAGCAAAGCCTGGCCACGCCATCACTATTCAGGCTGTGGGCATCTATTCGAGCCACTTGCGGGGTGATATCCGCCCGAACTCCCATAGTTCTGCCTGTCAAAAAATCAATCACCTTAAATGTTTTTAGATCGAGGTCACGTCCGGTTCCGGTCAGCAGGGACTCCAGATACTCGATCATCGGAGGAATAACATAGTCGTATCCCCAGGTCGAAAAGAGGTCCAGCAACCTTCGCCGAACTTCCTCCAACCTTTTTGCCTGCAGAGGAAGTATGTCTTCTACACCGTCAGGCAAGAGCCATCGGTCCACAATGCCCATCTCCGTATTCCAAAATCTAGTTAATTAAATACAACAACCCTGTACCGAGCAGCATACTCGCCAAACCTGCAATTCGCATGGTCTTGTCATCTATCTCAGATAACATCATCACCATCTCCCGCCATCGTCTTGGGTACAGAAAAGGAAGAATCCCTTCAATTACCAGCACGAGACAGAGTGCAATTCCAACGTCATGCCACATGTTGTTTTATGGACGCCTATTGAACGCCTTACCCCTTATACCTGATTTTAGGTCCTACTAAACTGAAGCTAGTAACGCTGAAAGCTCGCTTCATGCCCGCCATCCTTGTTACACCCCGAAAGAGCATTCCAAGATACACTACTGGTCAAAAAAAAAGGGTAGCTTGTGACGGCTACCCGATCTTTAAAGGCGCAAACTAACTCGTTCGAGGTCTGGGGTCAACGGCTCGCGCCAGAGGGATTGATCAAGTACTTAAAAAACTCGCTATCTGGCTGAATCAGAAGAATATCTCCCTTATTAGAAAATGTTCGCTGATAAGCTGACATGCTACGCGAAAATTCATAGAAGTCCTTATCCTTGTTGTAGGCAGCGGCATAGATTCCCGCGGCCGTGGCATCACCCTCGCCGCGAACTTCTTCAGCTTTACCGTAGGCCTCCGCCAGTATCACCTCACGTTGTTTGTCTGCATCCGCCCGTATCCCAACGGCCAACTCCTGACCTTTCGCACGATGTTCACGAGCTTCAATGTCACGCTCCGTGTTCATCCGGTTATAAACTGACTGACTGACTTCGGGAGGAAGATCAATTCGCTTAACCCGGACGTCAATCACTGAAACACCCAACTCTTCCTGTGCGACCTTATTGAGCCGCTCAGTCAGAACATGCATTAGTTCATCGCGCTCACCGGACACGACCTCATGCAGGGTTCGCTTACTGATTTCATTTCGCAGACCGTTATTGATTCGCTCCTTCAGCAGTTCCTCAGCTCGCCGTTCATCACCCGATGTTGCAGTGTAGTAGGTCTGAACATTATCAACTTTAAATTTTGCAAACGAATCGACAATGACCGCTTTCTTTTCAAGGGTCAAAAAACGTTCCGACGGTGCATCAGAAGTTCGCACCCGCCCATCAAACTTCCGCACTTCATTAATGATGGGAAGCTTCACATGCAGGCCTGGCTTGATGTCATCGTTAACGACCCGACCAAATTCCAGCAAGATCGCTCGCTCCAGCTCAGTCACCACATATAGCGAGTTCATCCCCAGAAGCCCCAGTAACACAAGGACAAAACCGACAACAAAAGATCGATTACCCATTAGCGTCTCTCCCTTCTGTTGCTAATTTCAGTCGAATTACCATAGTTCGCCCCATTATTGCTATCGGTCGGGCGCCCTGCTGACACCGTGCCTGCCTTGTTTTGTTCCAGAATCTTATCAAGAGGTAGATACAAGATATTGTTACCACCCTCTACATCAATCATCACCTTGGTAGAATTCGACATGACGCTTTCCAGCGTATCAATATACATCCGGGATTTAGTCACTTCCGGCGCCAGCTTGTATTCCGCATAAAGCTTGTTAAAGCGCTCCGCTTCACCACGTGACTGAGCTATGACTCTTTCTTTGTAACCCTCCGCCTCTTCGGTATATCTTTGCCCTTGACCTCGCGCTTCCGGCACGACCTGGTTCGCGTAGGCATCAGCTTCATTTCTGAGCCGCACTTCGTCCTCACGTGCCTTGATCACGTCATCGAAGGCAGCACGCACTGCATCCGGCGGCGCTGTCTCTTCAATATTCACCTGCGTGACATTTATGCCTGTTCCATAGTTAACCATGTAAGTCTGGATTCTATCCTTGACCGCAATCGCCACTTCCGCTCGCCCTTCTGTCAATACTTCATGCATTTCGGTCGAACCAACTACATGTCGCAATGCACTCTCAGTTGCCTGATAAAGGCTCTTGTCCGGCTCTCGAACTTGCAGCAGATAAGCCGTGATGTCACCGATGACATACTGAACTGTCATTTTCACTTTGACGATATTTTCGTCTTCCGTGAGCATCTCTGAATCATGGGAACTTGATCGAACCCCGGTGACATTTTCGACCATCACCTGATCAACAAGCGGCGGATTCCAGTGCAATCCGGGGAGCACAACCTCATCCAGCTTCTTCCCAAAACGCAGCACAACCCCGCGCTCCTGCTGGTCCACGGTATAAACGCCCATCACTCCATAGATAACAGCAAGCACCAATATAATCAGCCCAATCATGGCCATGCTGGGCGGTTTCGACCCATCCCCCCCTGAGGGATTCGAGCGAGAGCCACCTCCAAACATCTGCGACAAATTCGCCTGTAACTTGCGGAACGCCTCGTCTAAATCCGGCGGTCCGTCTTGATCTCTATTTCCCCAGGGATCTTTATCTCCCTGGCCTCCGCCGCCTGGTTCATTCCACGCCATACTAATCTCCTAATAAAAGCCCGTGGGAAAACCATTCTCCCACTACATTTGTACAAGTACTAACCATTCTACGTCTGCATACCTTGTTCTACGCATTATCTAGGGAACGGATTGTCCCGTCCGCTTGTCCCGGGTAATTTTTCGCAGGCTGCTCTCCTGAATTCTGAGATGCATCTCTACAGACCCATCTTCACAGGGTATCTCCTGTAAAACGGCACCAAGCTCAAAAAACTGAGCCCTGATTCGGCCATCCTCAGGTCGAACTGTAACATTAGTTTCTATGACTGCCTCACCTATTCGTTCTGCAATCGCCTCCAACAGTAACTCTTTACCAGCACCATCAATACTGGACACCCAGACCTTTGTTACTACGCCCTGGGCATTTCGTTCAATTTCGGGCTCACCATCAAGCAGATCTACCTTGTTGTAAACCATCAACTGCGGTGTCGCTTCAGCACCAATCTCTTCCAGCACCATATTCACTTCACTGATTTGTTCGCTGCGCAGCGGTGACGCTGCGTCTACTACATGCAATATTAAATCGGCCTGGCTAACTTCTTCTAAAGTTGCCCTGAATGCATCGACCAGCGAATGCGGAAGCTGACGGATAAAACCCACCGTGTCTGCCAGTACAGCGTTACCGATTGCCGGTAATTCGAGCTTTCTGAGCGTTGGGTCCAGCGTCGCGAACAATTGATTTTCCACCAGAACATCAGCGGTACATAGCTGGTTGAAGAGTGTTGACTTGCCGGCATTAGTATATCCCGCGAGCGAAATTGTTTTTACATCCGACCGGGTTCTTCCTCGCCTGTTGTGCTCACGTTGAGACTGAACCTTCGAAAGACGACTGTTAATTCGCTTGATTCGATCGGACACCATACGCTGGTCTGCCTCAAGCTGGGTTTCACCGGCACCACCCAAACCGGACGACGCTCCAGCACCACGACCCGACCCACCTCTCTGACGATCAAGGTGAGACCAGCCACGAACCAGGCGGGAAGACAGGTGGTCCAATTGCGCAAGCTCTACTTGAAGCTTGCCCTCGTGAGTTCTTGCTCTCCTAGCAAAAATTTCGAGAATCAAACCCGTGCGACCGAGTACACGCTTGTCCAAAGCCTGTTCAAGGTTCCTTTCCTGAGTGGGTGATAGGTCATCACCAAATATAACAAGATCACAAGTCTGGTCCGCCAGGAACTCTGTGATTTCATCGACCTTACCACCACCAATAAACGTACCAGGATGCGGGTATCTCCGATTGCTCGAGAGACACCCCACAGGAACCAGACCAGCTGAACGCACAAGTTCTTTTAACTCATCGGTAGTGGCCAGTTCTGAGTTGTACTTCTGTATATGGACCAGCAGCGCTTTGCTACCGGATTTTGGTCGGTCTAAAAACAAGCTTATTCGGTTCCTTCAGTCGGCATCTTCACTGCTCGTGACGGCACGACTGTTGAGATCGATGACTTGTAGATCATCTGGCTTACTGTGTTTCGTAAAAATATGACAAACTGGTCAAACGATTCAATTTGACCCTGCAACTTGATCCCGCTCACCAGGTAAATTGATACTGGGACGCGCTCTTTTCGCAGCGCATTAAGAAAAGGGTCTTGTAGAGATTGCCCTTTTGACATGTTGTTCTCCTGGGATTCCTGTATTCCAGCCGCAGTCGAGATGGAGGAATCATTAAATAAATAGTACTAAACAAGCGCACGTGGCTATTTGGGTCAACCGGCCTCGGGTCGCCCCTCGTTTTACCTCTGCTTAAGTTAATATGGTGCTGTTAGTCACCATTTTCAAGGCCTGCTGGGTATTAGGCTCCGACAGAAGATTGAGGTTCTTCCAACTCCTTAACCAGGTATGCTGCCGCTTCGCTAGTTGCCGGGTCGCCGCCAAAGCAGACCTGATCATGGTCTGCTCATCAATTTCACCCTCAAGAAACGACCAGATCTGGCGATACCCGACCGCCTTTATCGCCGGAAGGTGGCCATGAATGCCAGGTTTTTCGCGCAGCATCTGAACTTCCCCTACAAATCCAGCTTTTAACATTTCCCTGAAACGGGTCTCAATCGCCTGGTGCAGCGCCAAACGGTCATCGGGAATGATAGCCATTTCAAGTAGAGGAAAAGGGCATGCTTCAACCGATTGACGATGGAGTCTTGATAATGGCACGCCAGTCAGCCGAAAGACCTCTATTGCACGCTGAAGCCTCTGGGGATCTGTTGGCCTGATTCTTTTCGACGATTCGAGGTCAATCCTGGCCAACTCTTGATGCACATGCGCCCAGCCATATTCCTCCGCCTGCCGTAAGATTTCAGCTCTAATCTCAGGGTTAGCCGCGGGAAGTTCCGCCAGACCTTCTTTTAGCCCCTTGAGGTACAGCATGGTGCCACCCGAAATGATCGCCAACTTCCCTTCACTTTGTATCCGGGTGACCAGGGCAATACAGTCTTTGCGAAAATCAGCAGCAGAATACGGATCATCCGGATCCCGGATATCGATCAGGTGATGCTTTATCTCTTCCAGCGTAGCAATATCAGGCTTCGCTGAACCGATATCCATGCCCCTGTAGACCTGCGCAGAATCAGCGCTGATGATCTCTGCGCCAAGATGCCTGGCCAGTTCCAGGGTAAGTTGCGATTTCCCACTGGCAGTTGGACCCGTGATCACGAGTACACCCTTCAAACTTACCGCCCTCTCAGGAATAAGCTATCAAGCTCTGCCAGACTCATTTCGCACCAGGTTGGTCGCCCATGATTGCATTGGCCGGATCGCTCGGTTTCTTCCATGTCGCGCAGTAAGGCGTTCATTTCCGGTAGGGTTAACCGCCTGTTTGCTCGAACGGAGCCATGGCAGGCCATCGTTGAAAGAATTTCGTCCCGGTGTTGCTCAATCCGAGCGCTCTGGCCATATTCAGCGAGATCAGAAAGAACATCACGTACCAATTGTTCCACATTGCTCTTTGCAAGCAGTGTTGGCACCGCGCGCACAATGATGGATTCCTCACTCGCCCGCTCGATCTCAAGGCCCAACGCCGAAAATTCGGCGCTGTGCTCGTCAACCAGATCAGTTTCTTTTTCACTCACAACAATAGAGAGGGGCACCAACATGGGTTGACTGCGTATTCCTTCAGTATCGCATGCAGTCTTCATGTGCTCGTATGTAATGCGCTCGTGCGCCGCATGCATATCAACAAGTATGAGTCCGGCCCTATTTTCCGAGAGAATATAGATGCCGTGAAGCTGTGCGACCGCATAGCCAAGCGGTGGCATCGTGACATCATCGGATTCAGGAAACCCCGCCACAGGATCTTTGGCAAACATTTCACGGTAGACAGACATTTGTGGGTCTCGGACCCCTTGCGATCCCGATCGCCCCCCGAAGGATATGGGCGCCTGCAACGGGACTGCTCCTCCCGGAACTCCTGCGAGACGCGGATCTACTTCACCCGCTACCGGTTCTTCCGGGCGGACATCTGCCAGAACATGGTGAATTGTCCGGAAGATAAAGTCATGAACATCGCGGGTTTCACGGAACCGAACTTCACATTTGGTTGGATGCACGTTCACATCAACCAACCTGGGGTTAATGGAGAGAAACAAGCAATAAACAGGGTTTCGACCGTGATAAAGCACATCTGCATAGCCCTGCTTAACCGCGTGGGTAACTACCCTGTCTCTAATGATGCGGCCGTTAACAAAAAAGAACTGCTGATCCGCCTGACTGCGCGAGTAGGTTGGCAACCCAATCCAGCCCCGCAGCTCCATACCGCCCCTTTCCTGAGAAAAAAAGACTGAACTCTCGAGAAACGCACTACCAAATACGCTGGCTACCCGGTGCGCCTCATCGTCACCAATATATTGTTTCGTTGTTTTACCATTGTGACTCAGGACAAAACTGACCCCAGGATGGCTAAGACTGACTTTACGAACAACCTCTTCCACTTTAAGGAACTCTGTTCGCTCGGTTCTAAGGAATTTCCTTCTGGCAGGGGTGTTGAAGAACAGCTCTCGGATTTCAACAGTCGTTCCGCGGGGGTGAGGTGCCGGTGAAATTTCTACCTGCATGTCTGCGCCGGATGCCTGAACACTCCAACCGTATGAAGCGTCCTCTTTAGCGTTAGTCGTTAGTTTCAGCCGTGATATTGATGCTACGCTGGCCAGCGCCTCACCACGAAAACCAAGTGTCTCAATAGCTTCAAGGTCACCCTGATCCCTAATCTTGCTGGTAGCATGTCGCGCCAGCGCGAGATTCAGGTCGTCTTTATGAATCCCCCTGCCATCATCGCGAACACGAATGAGTTTCACACCCCCTGCTTCAACATCAACCTCTATCCTGGTCGCACCGGCATCCAGTGAATTCTCAAGCATCTCCTTAACGACGGAAGCCGGCCGTTCCACGACCTCACCCGCAGCAATCTGGTTTGAGAGACGGTTATCGAGTTGTGTGATTCTTTGATGCATTAACCCCTCTTTCGCGAAGTTATCCCGGGGGAATCTTCAGTGTCTGGCCAAGACGAATAGTATCATTGCGCAGACCATTAAAGTCCTTCAATTTCCCAAAGGGTACCCGATAACGTTCGGCGATTTCGGACAACGTATCACCTCTTTCAATGACGTGGGTTTTCACCTCGTCACTCTTACCCTGTTTAACCCACGCGAGATAAGAACCGTAGGGTGGGCTCGATTGCATGGAGGCCTTTACACCCTCAAATATTGCATTCGCCAGTTTGGTCTGGTGACTTCGGGTGGCCAGTTTTCTCGCTTCCGCCGGGTTTGATATATACCCCGTCTCAATGAGCAGTGATGGAATGTCTGGCGACTTAAGGACAGCAAAGGCCGCCTGCTCAACCGTTTTCTTGTGCAGTTTGTTCACTTTTTTCAGGTTACCGAGCACCAAATTACCCATTTCCAGGCTGAACGAGAGGCTGGCGGTCATGGAAAGATCCATCAGCACGCCCGCCAACAGGTCATCTTTATCTTCCAGAGCGGTACCCACGCCCCCTATCAGGTCAGCCCTGTTCTCTTTCTCGGCAAGCCACCTCGCTGCTTCACTGGTGGCTCCTTTCTGGGAAATGGCATAAACCGAAGCACCACTCACCTTTGATGTCTTGAAGGCATCGGCGTGAATCGATAAAAAAACATCCGCCTGACTGCTACGGGCTATCTCTGTTCGTTTACGTAACGCCACATAGTAATCGCCCTCACGAATCAGTTTTGCCCTGAACCCAGGCTCGCGCTCAAACAAAGCATAAAGTTTCTTGGAGATCTCAAGCACAACATCCTTCTCGTAGAGCTTGCCAGGACCTACGGCACCGGGATCATCACCACCGTGCCCCGCATCGATAGCAATGATCACATCCCTCATTTGCGTTAAGGCCCGCTCAGATTTCGGGGCAACCGTAAGGCTCGGCTGATCTTTCCCGTGGAGATCAATCACCAGACGATGACCGTATTGCATGACTGGCTGCAATACAAAGGAATTGGGCCGGACTTCCTCATTCAAGTCCAGGACAACCCTGATATCTTTGCCGTTGTTCCTGCTTGCGGTTCGGACTTGACGGATGGGGGTCTGCTCCAGACCAAGGTTGCTCACATCCGAACTGAACCGCGCGGAGGAAATATCGATCACAAGCCGAAGAGGATCTCGCAGAGGGAATATTTTATGCTCTACGGGTTGGTCGAGGTCGAACACAATTCGGGTTTTCCCCGGTGATGGATGAACCCGGAGGCCATCGATATGAGTCTGCTCGGCTGAAGCTCCTATTTCTTCGGCTGAGGCTCCCGAAGAACAGAACAGCATCGCGATTGCCGCTGCCCGTAACAATCGGCCTAGCCCGATTCGCCTACCTCGATTAGCTGGGTACAAATTTTCTCGCCGCTCTGTGAGTTCGACCTGACGCCTATGATCCGCTTTTCGCCCAAGACATCAATGGTAATCTCCAGATCATGCTGCGGCAGACAGCCTGCGGCTTTCTCTGGCCATTCAATCAGACACAGTTTGTTATTGCCGAAATATTCATCAATACCAATATATTCCAGCTCTCCTGGATCAGCCAGGCGGTAGAGGTCGAAGTGATAAATCTCTGAGTCTGAAATCTGATAAGGTTCTACGAGGGTGAACGTTGGGCTTTTAACTGCTCCCGTATGACCCATGGCTCGCAATATGCCTCTGCATAAAGTCGTTTTACCCGCACCAAGGCCCCCTGTGAGGTGAACCACGCCTTCGCCACACAACAGGCTCGCCAGACTTACACCCAGCCCAAGCATCTCTTTTTCACTCGTGAGTTCAAATTTTATCATCTAGTTTAGTTAACCCGGCATGCCATTGAGGAGCTTTCTTATTTCAGGCAACAGCTGGGTAGCGAGCAAACCACGTTCACCTTGCCTTGCAGTGATGTTGTCCGCTGCGAGCGAGTGCACAATAGCACCTAGACAGGCTGCGTCGTTCGTATCCAATCCTTGCGCTACCAGTCCCCCAATAATCCCGGAGAGGACATCGCCCATCCCGGCAACAGACATACCCGGATTCCCATAAGGGCAAAGCCATACCTCATGGTGACCGGCAATTAACGTGCCCGCACCTTTGAGCAGACAAACCCCGCCGTACTTTTGCTGCAGTTGTTTAACTGAGGCTAATCGGTCCACCTGAACGTTCTTTCCCAGCAGACTACGAGCTTCACCGGGGTGCGGTGTCAAAATCCAGTTATCTCTTCTTGTATACTCCGGTGACAACCGGCTCAATCGATTCAAGCCATCCGCATCAATTATCATGGGAAGTTCCGACTCAAGCACAATATCAAACAATTCAGAACCCCAGGCCCTAGTACCATCAGGGCTCTTGTGGCCAAGACTCTCATTACCAAGACTCTCATTACCAAGACTCTCATTACCAAGACTCTCATTACCAAGACTCTCATTACCAAGACTCTCATTACCAAGACCGGGCCCCACGACAACGACAGTGGCCCGGTTAATCAGCGCTTTCAGTTCATCGGGCGTCGTCACACTTTGGGCCATCACCTCCGGTCGCCTTGCCACCAGCGAGTTGACGCTCGTTGGATGTGTTGCCACAGAAACAAGACCTGCACCGGAATATAATGCGGCCTCGGCAGCCATCGCGACAGCACCTGCCATGCCCTGATCGCCACCAACAACCAGTACATGCCCATGGTTCATTTTGTGCGCGTTTCTGTTTCTCAAAGGCAGTTTTCGAATCCTGCCCTCATAACTCAACATTCGCACACTGGGTTCGATTGAATCAAAGACACTAGCCGGTACCGAAAGATCAGCAAAATTAAGCTCCCCCACCACCTCCGGACCATCATTGGTGAGCAGTCCGAGCTTCCTTCCAATGAAAGTGACTGTCATGTCAGCCTTAATACATGCACCCAGAATGTTGCCCGTATCGGCACACAATCCAGAGGGAAGGTCTACCGCCAGCACGTTACAGTCGTGCAAGTTGACCGCTGAGATGACCTGTTGATACTCCGGTCTCACAGGACCCATTAATCCAGTGCCCAGTAACGCATCCACGACGAATGCTGAATCTTGCAACGAAAGTTCAGCGGTCAGTATTTCGACGCCCGCTTCACGACAGTATCCATAGGCCTTGCCCGCATCTGTTTCCGCCGAAGGAACCTTGCCAACCAGGCCAACGGTTACTTCAATTCCCCGGTTCGCGAGCAATCCAGCGATGATGAAACCATCCCCGGCATTATTACCTGAACCACACAGGACACTGACTTTTCCGGGAGCGGATGCGTGCCCCAGCAGAACATCAACACAGGCTTGCGCCGCAATGCGCATCAATTGGATGCCTGGGATACCCTTTTCCTCGATGGTTATCCGATCGAGTTCACGAACCTGCTGCGCCAGATAGATTGAAGTCACGGTCTTGTTCACCTACATTCAAACCCTGATTATAGGACAATGACTGCCTTTATCTGAGATTAGCCCTGAGATTCCTCGAAAAATGACACTGAATCGCCGCCACAAAGTTGACTGGGAGGAACTCAAAGACCTGCTGCCCGGCTGGGGACGGGAACTGGGCTTTTCTGGGGTTGGCGTTGCAGATATCAATCTCGAAGACCAACGGAACCGACTGCAGGGCTGGTTGGCAGAAAAATACCACGGCGAGATGGAGTACATGGCCCGGCACGGGAGCATGCGATGGCAACCCGAACTTTTACATCCGGGCACTCATTCGATCATTACCGTTAAGATCGATTATCTACAAAAGCATCCAGCACCTGAAGAAATTCTATCCCAGGGAGACAAGGCGTACATCTCGAGGTATGCGCTTGGGAGGGATTATCACAAAGTCATCCGCAGCAAACTAAAACGCCTGGTCAAAAAGATCAGTGACCATTGTGAGAACCTGGGTTTCCATGACTTTAATTCACGCGTTTTCACCGACAGTGCACCGATCCTTGAAAAGGCCCTTGCGGAGAAGTCAGGACTGGGGTGGATCGGGAAACATACTTTACTGATCAACGAAAAGGAGGGGTCCTGGTTTTTTCTGGGCGAAATCCTCACCAACCTCCCACTTACCCAGAGCCCCGGCGCGCAAACCAATCGCTGTGGTTCATGTACCGCCTGTATTGATATATGCCCGACAAAAGCAATCGTCGCGCCATATACCCTTGACGCAAGGCGATGTATTTCTTACCTGACAATTGAGCACAGGGGCGCTATACCCTTGGAGCTTCGAAAACCAATGGGTAACAGGGTCTTTGGTTGCGATGATTGCCAGTTGACTTGCCCCTGGAATCGATACGCAAAGCAGTCCTGCGAACCAGACTTCGAACCGAGGCATGGGCTTGATGCAGTTGGTCTTCTTAACCTCTTTAGCTGGAGCGAGGAGGAGTTTCTTAAAAATACGGAAGGCTCTGCCATAAGGCGAACGGGCTATGAAGGATGGCTTCGAAACCTTGCCATTGGTTTGGGGAATATTGATTTTACAGAAAGTGCTACTCGACAGGCTGTGTCCAGCCGGGCAGTGGTGGCTGCACTGAAGAGCCGGATTGGACACTCAACACTGGTAGATCATCACATCGAATGGGCAATTAGCCAGCATCGACACCTTCTCAGCTCGTCCTAAAGAAATGCGCACGGTAGTGCTTTAATTCTTCGATCGATTCCACGATGTCATCCAACGCCCGATGAGCACCTTTTTTTTGATGACTGGCGGCGATGTCGGGTCGCCATCGCACAGCTAGCTCCTTCACGGTGCTTACATCCAGATTACGGTAATGCAGGAAATTCTCTAACTCGGGCATGTACTTCACCAGAAATCTTCTATCCTGACCGATGCTGTTTCCACACAAGGGCGATACCCCTACGGTGGTGTGTTCCCTCAGGAACGCAAGCGTTGCTTGCTCCGCCTCACGCTCACTGATTCCTTGCTCACGAACCAGATCAATCAACCCGGACTCATTGTGATGCTTGGTGTTCCACTCGTCCATTCCAGCAATCAGGTCTTCACTTTGCCGAACATAAATCACAGGTCCCTGTGCGATAAGATTGAGCTCTGAGTCTGTTACAAGAGTGGCGAGCTCCAGTATTCGTTCCGCTTCCGGATCCAACCCGGTCATCTCCAGATCCATCCAAACGAGGTTCTGGTTCGTGCTATTAGTCATGTTCTTCCCGAAGAGTGTCACTGCCAGGACAGCCAAAGTCAGTATGGTACCCGAAAAACACCTTTCTTCTCCAAGAAGATTTGTAAGTCAGTGTAGAATGGGTGGTGATCAGAATCGGAACATCCCATGGTACCTCTTGTAATAGAACCAAACGCGCTTGCGGAACTGCTTAACGATAAGTCTGAAAGCACCGAATACCTCCTTGTTGACCTCTGTCGGGACGAAAACTACCAGCGCCACCACATACCTGGCGCAGTCCATATCTCACCGTCTGAACTGGTCTCAGGTGCAAAGCCTGCGGTCGGTAAACTCCCACCTATAGACAGACTGGAAAACCTATTATCCCGTATCGGTTACGATCCAGGAAAACACATCATCGCCTACGACGACGAAGGCGGTGGTTGGGCAGGCCGTTTTATATGGACCCTGGATGTTGTCGGACACAAAATGAGCTCCTACCTGAACGGGGGCCTTATTGCTTGGGCTGACGACCAGCTTCCCCTGACGGCAAGCGCAACGAAAAACAAGAATACGAGCGTCTCCCTGACTATTCACCCTGAATTCCTAGTCGAGAAAGAAGAGGTATTGGCCTCGCTCGATGACGCCAACACCCAAATCTGGGACGCTAGATCAGCTGAAGAGTACCAGGGAGAAAAAACCTTTGCAGCGCGCGGTGGACACATTCCAGGGGCGATTAATCTTGACTGGTTGGAGCTGATGGACAGACAAAAAGGACTACGACTTCGACAGGATATCGCCGATTTAGTCAGCGCAAAAGGTTTTGACTCCTCTAATAGAATTATTACCCACTGTCAGACACATCATCGATCAGGACTTACCTATCTGGTCGGAAAGATTCTTGATCTTGATATTAAGGCTTATCATGGCTCCTGGGCAGAATGGGGGAACGATCCAGATACGCCAATAGATAACCCGGCAGCCTGACTCCGTGTTTGCTTTTCTTCAAAGACTTATTCCCAAACATCTCCTTAGCAGGATCGTAGGATCTGTTGCCAAAAGCGAGTCGCCTCTGATCAAAAGTTTGTTCATTAACATTTTTTGTATGCTCTACAGGATTGACCTGGGTGAAGCACAGCGGGAAAAGGCATCCACTTACCGTTCCTTTAACGACTTTTTTACCAGATCCCTAAAGCCCGGCATGCGAACCATCCAAGGCACCGTCAGCAGCCCTGCAGACGGGACCGTCGCAGCACTGGGTAATATTGATGGGAATACCCTCATCCAGTCAAAGAATCATTCTTACTCACTGGCAAAACTCCTCGCCAGCAACGACATTGAGGATTTTGCACGCGGCTCGTTCATCACTATCTACCTTGCCCCTCACAACTACCACCGGGTGCACGTGCCATGGACAGGAGAACTACATCACACAACCTATGTTCCCGGAGACCTTTTTTCGGTCAACCAATCAACAGCGTTGCACCTACCTGACCTTTTTGCGAGAAATGAACGATTAGTCTGTAGGTTCAGGACCGACACTGGCCCCACGGCTGCTGTGTTGGTAGGCGCCATGCTGGTTGCGGGTATCAAACCGGTCTGGCTTGACGAGGCCTACACGCCACGCCTACAGATCACCACCAAAATGAAACGTGTCTTTCAACAAGGCGACGAACTCGGTCAATTTGAAATGGGTTCCACAGTAATTCTGGTCTTCAAGGAACGAATGACTTTCTCTGTGAAAGAAGGCGAAACGGTGAAATACGGCCAATCGATTGTTTCTTAGTCAGATATTAGACGCCAGCAATATCGTCAAGGCCTCTTAACGCCATCGTCAACCGATCAATACCCAGCGCCATACCTGCACATCTCGGGAGGTCATCAATAACGGCGAGCAGCTCCATGTCATCTTCGATTATCGGCTTGCCGGTTAATTGGCGTTGCTGGTTGTTCGCTGCAAATCGTCGACTTAGCTCTTTCCCATCACAGAGTTCCTGGTAGGCATTAGCAATTTCAACGCCACCTACATAGAGTTCAAAACGATCGCTAACCAGATCACCCGTCGACAGTTGTTTTGTTTCCGCGAGCGATGCCTGACACGCAGGAAAGTCATAAACGATCGTCGGCGCCAATAGCTGTGGTTCGATAGCATCCGAAAACACGGTATCCAGATAGTCACCCAGAGTAGAGTGCTCATCCAGGTGCGCGGTGATTTCCGGAGCGACAAGCCCAGCCAGCCCCTCAATCCCTAACGAATGGGGGTTTACCTTAAAATGTTTTTCGAACAACTCTCGGTAGGAATAGCGATCACTGATCTGACTAATGGGTTGGATGCTGTACTTCTCCATCTGCTTACCGACATACTTCAACATAGCCTGAAGGTCATCCATCAGTTCTGCCAGGGTGTGCCCGCATCGATACCATTCCAGCATCTGGAATTCCGTACGATGGCGTCGACCTATTTCTCCGCCTCGATAGGCGGGACAAATTTGGAAAATACTGAGTCGATGCTCGGCAAGAAGACACTTCATTGCATGTTCAGGCGAGGTCTGGAGATACCCCTGCCGCCCTACCTGAATGTTCTCCAGATGGGTTTCACTTGATCCAGTTAACCTGAGGGTGGCCGTTGTCACCTCAAGGACATCTTCAGAATAAAAGTAATCCCTGATAGAACGCAGTAGCCTGCTTCTGAACTCGAGACGAGATGGACCTATCTGTTCGTCCCCCTGGCTGATTACTGTTTTACTCGGTTCTGGTATTCAGCTGTACGGGTATCGACTCGAACCACTTCACCGATATTAATAAAGAGTGGCACTTTTACGACCGCTCCCGTACTTAATGTCGCCGGCTTGGTGCCACCCTGAGCAGTATCACCTTTTAAGCCAGGATCAGTTTCTGTGACTTCCAGCTCTACAAAATTTGCCGGTGCTACGGCAATGGGAACCTCGTCCCAAAGGGTCACGGTAACCTTGTCCGTCTCTTTTAACCATCGAATGCTGTCCTCAACTGCCGCTTGATCAGCGGCAAGTTGCTCATAGCTGCCATCAGTTTTCATGAAATGCCAGTACTGGCCATCCGCATAGAGATACTCCATGTCATGCTCCATTACATCGGCACCTTCAAGCGATTCCCCGGACTTGAATGTCCTTTCCCAGACCCGCCCTGTTTTCAGGTTCTTAAGCCTGACGCGATTAAACGCCTGGCCTTTCCCTGGTTTAACGAATTCATTTTCAACAATGTTGCACGGGTCTCCTTCCAGCATGACCTTAAGACCCGACTTGAATTCGTTGGTAGAATAACTCGCCATTAATTCTCTTCCCTAGATTCGCATATGACAATGATAACCCTAAGCGATGCCGGTTCCCACGACCAGAGTTGGCAATGGCACTTGCAACATGCGATCCGAAGTATTCCAGCGTTGGCATCTCACCTGGGTACCCGGCTGGATAATATCGACCAGGATTTCCCCCTGCTGGCCCCGAGGCCCTATCTGGATCGCGTCGTCAGCGGCGATGCCTTTGATCCACTCCTGCTACAGATACTTCCAAGGTCGCAGGAAAACGAATCCGGACCACAGTACTTAAGGGATCCTCTGCAGGAAGGATATTTGATTACCCCAACCCGCGGGCTGATTCAAAAATACAATGGCCGTGCGCTTGTAATCACCACCGGCGCTTGTGCAATTAATTGTCGCTACTGTTTCCGCCGGCATTTCCCCTATGGCGATAACAATCCCTCGAGCTCTGACTGGGCCGGAATCTATCAGCGCCTCGCCAGCGACGCATCAATCTCAGAGGTGATCCTGAGTGGGGGGGATCCGTTAATCCTCGGCGATCGCCAGTTAAGCGACATCATCGCAAAACTCGATTCTATCGAGACTGTCAATACAATCCGACTGCATACCCGGCTACCAATAGCCATCCCCCAGCGAATTTGCCCGCGATTGCTTGATTGGGTAAATCAATGCCGCAAAAAAGTGGTCTTTGTGTTGCACACTAACCACCCCAGCGAAATCGATGACCACGTCGTTGATGCAGTTAGGGCACTTCGAGATGCCGGCGCTACGTTACTCAACCAGAGTGTCTTGCTTCGCGACGTTAATGACTCGCCAGAAGTACTCGTTATGCTGTCGAGACGATTGTTTGACGCAGGAGTGCTGCCTTATTATCTGCATCTTCTTGACCCCGTAGCCGGCGCGCAGCATTTCGATGTTCCGGAACTGGACGGAGTCAACCTGATACGACAGATATCCGGTCAGCTGCCAGGGTACCTTGTCCCCAGGCTTGCAAGAGAAATACCCGGCGCTGACGCTAAACAGGTTATCGCTGGGCAATAATTTGCGAAGGACTCGCCTTTCGCCGACGTCCCATATGGTATAGTTTACGCCTGATTCAAGGGACGTAAATGAGCGACAAAGAACCCATTCGATTGCTGATTCTAGAAGAATCTCTAAATCGCGCAGAAGAGCTTATCGTCTTACTAAGATCAGCAGGACGCGCAACTCGCGCCCACCAGATCGAATCCGATGTAGATTTCTCAGCAAAAATTTCCGAACAGCCTTGGGACCTGATTCTTGCGGCCAACGAGGCCAACGGATTTACGATACAGGCAGTGATTTCCCAACTTCAAATGCTGGATAAAGATATACCGGTTATCATGCTCGCCGATAACCGCGATCCTGCATCGATCACCGAGGGTCTGAAGATGGGTGCCATCGATGTGGCACTTGACGACGACGATGAACGACTGCTACTGCTCATCCAGCGCGAGCTGAAGAATCTTGAAACCAGGCGTCAGAAACGAAACGCCGAGGTCGAGCTGAAAGAAACAGACAGAAGAAACAATCTGCTCCTCGATTCTTCCACAACAGCGATTGCCTATGTTCATGAAGGCATGCATATCTATACCAACCAGGCCTATGCGGACCTGTTTGGATACGAGGACCCGGATGAGTATGCCGGCATTCCCATCATTGACCTGATCGCTAAAGAGGATCAGGGAAAGTTTAAAACCTTCCTGAAATCCTTTGACAGGGATGAAACCCAGGAAGCAGAATTTGGTTGCGTCGATAACGAGGGGGCAACCATTCTGACGAAACTCACCATGTCACCGGCCACCTACGACAGAGAGCCCTGCACGCAAGCCATCTTTCAACCACTTGTAGATTCGTCCGAGCTCGAGGACAGAATTAAGGAAATATCCAGCCAGGATCTTTTGACCGGGCTGTTCAACAGGCAGTACTTTATTGAAGTACTCGACCAGGCTGTTGATAACGCAAACCAGGGAAAACAATCTTCCATTATCTTCTACATGGTTATAGACCATTTCCCTCGCATTCGTTCTGATGCGGGCATTTCAAATGCCGACCTCGTATTGGGTGAGCTGGCCACTGTGATACGCGATAAAGTCCCCGATGATCATTTGATCGCCCGTTTCGGGGATGATGTTTTTACACTGCTGATCGAGGGCAACGATAAAGCAGCGGCCGGAGAGTTGGCCGAAACCATTCGGACCACAACTGAGGAACATATGTTCGAGGCATCCGGTAAAAATTACCAGGTAACACTCAGCATCGGGTTTTCAATGATTGCCGAAAACACCTCTTCTGTTGAACAAGCCATATCCCGGGCATACCAGGCATGTGACTCAATTGAAGAGGGGAATGGCATTGCTTTCTATGAGCCGAAAAATCCTACAGTTGGAGAAGGCGACCAGTCCCTATCTGCAGATACGCTGAAGGCACTTATAAGCCATGCTCTTGACGCGGATCAGTTCAAACTCAATTTCCAACCTATTATTTCACTACATGGAGAAGATGAAGAACAGTTCGAAGTGTTGCTCAGGCTGCCGGATGCAGAGGGCAACGCTCTTAGACCAGCTCAGTTTATGGGGCCGGCAGAGGATGCAGGATTACTTCAAAAGATTGACAGGTGGGTCGTTTTTAACGCTATCAAACAACTGGCAAAGCAGAGAGAAGCTGGCGGGAACGCACGTCTGTTCATTAATGTCAGTCACAAGGTACTGACCGATGAAGAATTCCTGCCTTGGATGAGTGTCTCCCTGAAGGCTTCAAGGCTCGCAAGCGATAGCATCGTCTTCCAATTACACGAGAGTGACGCGACTTCCTATATCAAGCAGGCAGCCAAGTTCACGAAGGGTTTACAGGAACTGCATATTAAGTCTTCCATCAACCATTTCGGTTGCTCTCTTCATCCGTTCAAGCTACTCAAGCATCTGACCCCCGATATTGTGAAACTGGATGGTTCTTTTGCAAACGAGATTGAAAAGAACGAAGAAAAGAGAGAGGAACTCGTCGAAATAATTCGGTCCCTACAGGCATCCGGCGTTCTCACTGCGATTTCCGGCGTGGAAGATCCTTCTACCCTGCCGACACTGTTTATGACGGGCATTAATTACATTCAGGGCAACTACATTTCTGAGCCACTTGATGACCTGGACTACGATTTTTCTTCGGAAGGTCTCTAGGCCAACATGGCCGCTTCTAGATATGACGCAATTCCTTGTCTCTGATTCCCATCAGGTAAAGAAGACTATCAAGGCCTAGTGTAGAGATAGCGTGGCCTGCACTTTCCCTGACAAGGGGTTTGGCGTGAAAGGCTATTCCAAGCCCCGCGATGTCCAACATAGCGAGATCGTTTGCGCCATCACCAACCGCAATGGTTTGTTGAAGCGATATTCCTTCCTTATCAGCTAATTGCTTCAAAAGGTCTGCTTTACGGTCTGCATCCACGATGGGGCTGAGAACGCGCCCGGTGAGCACCCCGTCTGCTATTTCCAACTCGTTAGCATAGACATAATCAACCCCGAGTTTTTCCTGTAACAACTCGCCAAAGTAGCTGAATCCGCCAGACAATATCGCTGTTTTGTATCCAAGATGATTGAGTGTCTTGAAAAGGTGCTCGGCACCTTCCATCAACGGTAATCTATCTGCGACTTTTGCAAGGGCACTAACGGGAAGTCCCTTGAGAAGACCCACTCGTTTTGCCAGGCTCATCGAAAAATCCAACTTCCCGGCCATTGCCCTTGATGTGATATCGGCAACCTCGGCACCAACTCCAGCTTCGACCGCCAGCTCATCGATAACTTCCGTCTTGATCAGCGTCGAATCCATATCAAAAGCTATGAGCCTACGGTTCCTTCTATAGATCCCATCTTCCTGGACGGCCACATCGATATCCAGATCTGCACAAACTGCCAACAGTTGTTCCCGGAAAGGTTCGTCGGGTTGGCCGCGTAAGGAAAACTCTACGCAGGCTTTTGATATCTCTCCCGATTCATGAAGCGGCACCCGCCCAGAAAGTCGAATAATGTTGTCAATATTGAGGCCGCTTGCTGCGATGATTTCACACACTGTCGCTATATGTGAAGCTTTGATGCGTCGTGCCAGCAGCGTCAGAATATAACGGGATGCGCCCTGGAGTCCGACCCATTGCTCATAACTTTCTTCAGAAACCGGGGTAAACCTGATCAGGACGCCCAATCGCTCAGATTGTTCCCGCAGTGCTTGAAGAACGTCTTCCAGAATGCCCGGCACGTTGACCAGAATCCCGAGAGACAAGTGATTGTGGATAACCGACTGGCCGACATCGAGAATATCGACGTCGAGACTACCTAACAATTTTGAAATCGTTGCGGTGATACCGGGTTTGTCTTCACCCGACACACTGATCAACACCAGTTCGTTCATGGAGCCTCCTTTGAGAGTCCGTATTATGCGGCATACGTTAGCAGTAGCAATGTTGCAAGGTTCGTTATCGGTTATACTCTGCCACGATTTTATTACCTACCGCGAGATCCATGACTGACGGGAAACACCCCAGAAAGCGTCGGCTCATAGCCCTCCTCGTCGTACTTCCACTTCTCGCCGGCGGGCTCGTCTTTTTCACTATTACCCAATATCAGGCGAGAGTAATCGAATTGGAACAATCCCGATTTGGCCTGTCATTGGCACGGCAGTTAGCCGCGCAAGTGGCGAGTGATGTAGTAGAAGACAACCTAGTGTCACTTAATGTCATCGTCGCACAACTCACCCGCAATGAACCCCTGCAGTTCGTCGCCATCTACGATGAAACTAACCAGCTGATCGTCCAGAGCGGCAAGGAAGAACGAACAAACACATCCTATACCGCAGAGGTGACTTTTCAGGACTCCCTGGTCGGTCGAGTTCGGATGACAATTTCACACGCCAAAACAGACAAGCAGTTCTTAGGCTGGTTTCTATTGATGCTTGCCGCTGGGTACAGCTTTCTGGTCTGGCGATTAGAAACATCAATAACCAGCTGGGTTAACCACGAGACTCAACCCCAAGCTGCGACCACCCAGATACTTGAAATGCCATCCCAAACTGATCACGAGCCCGCTGAAGAATGCATACTCGTCATTAGAATCCGACCCGCAAGACACCTGGAGCAACACTTTGATAAGTTTTTCAAGGCGGCAAATCTGTACGGGGGTATTGTTGAGCAAACCACGCCCGAAGAACTGGTCATTCATTTTGACAGCTCGGATGCCATGTACATGGCAACCTGTTCTGGCCTGTTAATCCAGAAGATCGCAGCTAAAGTAAACGGCAAGATCGCATTTGGCGGTACCCTGGACCTGCTAAATGAAGAACCAGAAAAAATTCGCAAAGCTGCGAGCTATCTTGCGTCAATTGCAGAGGGAAACCTGATAGCTGCCCATGGCTATTCACCTTTGTCGGATCGGGTTGAATTACAACCCTTTCACCATGCGCTGGTGGACTCAGAGGGCCTGTTAAGAGTCGCAGGACTCATCAATCCTGACCTGCTCAATAACCAGGCTAGCCAGCTTACAACTCCTGGCTAGTCGCCCTTCTCTACCTGCACGCCGTCAACCTTCTGGAAACCGCGTGGCAATTTCAGGCCACGGCGAGCCCTTTCCCCTCGATAATGCTCAAGATCGTCTATTTTAAGATTCAGCGTTCGTTTACCGGATTGGATAATAAGCGTATCTACCTCTGAAAACACCCGAACATGTGCCATAAATTCCTCGCGGGATTCCACTCTTGCTTTGGGAATGTTCATGATTTTCACCCCTTTACCACGCCCCAGACTAGGGAGATCCGACACCGGGAAGATCAGCAATCGACCCTCGTTGCTGAATGCCGCGATATAGTCGTGCTTTTCATCAGCGAGCAGCGCTGGCTGGTTGACAATCCCGCCTTTTGGCACCGACAGTACCGATTTCCCTGCCTTGTTCTTGGTCACCATATCTTCGAGCTTACCAATGAACCCATAACCAGCGTCACTCGAGAGAACAAATCGGGTGTCCTGCTCACCCAAAACCACGCCGGTGTAGAACGCACCATCTGGAGGATTGAACCGTCCAGTCAAAGGCTCCCCCTGCCCTCTTGCTGATGGCAGGGTATGCATGGCCCCGGTATAGGCACGACCTGTTGAATCGAAAAATATGGCATCCTGGTTCGAGCGGCCGGGGAGTGCCTGTAGAAAACCGTCGCCCGAGCGGTAGCTTAGGTCTTGCGGATTTACCTCATGACCTTTTGCGGCCCGGACCCAGCCTTTCTGCGATAACACAACCGTCACTGATTCTGTGGACACCAGGTCTTTTTCTGCAAAGGCCCGCGCATCACTACGCACAACGATTTCGCAAACGCGGTCATCACCGTAGGTTTCCGCATCTTCCATCAATTCTTTCTTGATGAGCGTTTTCAGCCTGACCTTCGATTTAATCGTTTTCTCCAGATCGGCTCTTTCCGCATTGAGTTCGTCTTGTTCGCCCGAGATACGAGTTTCTTCAAGCCTGGCGAGTTGTCGTAAACGCAGGTCAAGAATTGCGTCAGCCTGCAGATCTGACAACTTAAACCTCCTAACCAACGCCTGCTTGGGCTTGTCTTCGGTCCGAATGATTTTGATCACCTCATCAATATTCAGGTAAGCAATCATCAGGCCTTCAAGGATATGCAATCGACTAAGGATCTTGTCCAAACGAAATTGCAGCCGTCTAAGCACTGTATCTTTTCTGAACTTTAACCATTCATTCAGCAACTCAAGAAGCGGCCGAACCCTCGGCTTGCCATCGATACCGATCATGTTGAAGTTCACCCGGTGGGTTCTCTCAAGATCGGTCGTGGCAAAAAGATGCGCCATAAGCTGGTCGGTATCCACTCGATTGGACTTTGGTACAACTACAATTCGGGTAGGGCATTCGTGATCGGACTCATCACGAAGATCTACTACCATCGGCAATTTCTTAGCCTGCATTTGTCCGGCAATCTGCTCAAGAATTTTAGTCCCGGAAACCTGGAACGGTAACGCCGTTATTACGATATCACCGTCCTCCCGCGAATAGACCGCTCGCGCTCGAACAGCACCACGGCCTGTTTCATAAAGCTGCCTGATGTCTTCACTACTGGATATGATCTCAGCACCCGTTGGGAAATCAGGACCCCGAACATGCTCCATGATGTCCTTCAACGTAGCTTTGGGGCTGTCGAGTAGCCGAATGCATGCACTAACAACTTCATTAAGGTTATGTGGCGGGATATCCGTTGCCATTCCCACGGCTATTCCACTTCCACCATTCAGCAGGATGTTAGGCACGCGCGCAGGGAGATTGAGCGGTTCTGTAAGGGTTCCGTCAAAGTTGGGTGTCCAGTCAACTGTTCCCTGCTTGAGTTCACCCAACAGAACTTCAGAATAGGCCGCCAGTTTGGATTCTGTGTAACGCATGGCGGCGTAGGACTTGGGGTCATCCGGAGATCCCCAGTTACCCTGCCCATCGACCAGCGGATAGCGATAGCTGAAAGATTGCGCCATCAGCACCATCGCCTCGTAACAGGCGGAATCACCATGGGGGTGAAACTTACCGAGGACGTCGCCAATGGTCCGCGCGGACTTCACATACTTTGCATCTGCGCCAAGCCGCAGCTCGCTCATCGCATAAACGATTCGCCTTTGCACCGGCTTTAGCCCGTCACCAATATGCGGTAGCGCTCTGTCATTGATGACATACATCGCATAGTTCAGGTATGCGCTCTCTGTATAGTCGGCAAGCGAAACCTTCTCAAAATCGCCATCGATCATATTTTCAGTCATTGTGCTTTCTCTTTCGACAAGAGTTCTGGTGTCTCTTGAACGGTTTTATGTTCTTGTATGTTCTTCTCGGGGACGTTAGCTCAATTCAGCTATGTCACCTTTCTTCTCGAGCCAGACCTTCCGATCCGGCGCCCTCTTTTTCGAGAGCAGCATATCCAGCATTTCGTCAACCGATTTCGCTTTCCCTGGAGTTAGTTGCACGAGCCGCCGTGTATCTGGCGCCATTGCGGTCTCGCGTAGCTGGAGCGGATTCATCTCACCCAATCCCTTGAACCGCTGCACGACCACTTTCCCCGGAATCTTCTCTGCCGCGATTCTGTCCAGGATGCCCTGGCGCTCACCTTCATCAAGCGCGTAGAAGACCTCCTTGCCGGCATCCACGCGATAAAGAGGGGGCATTGCCACAAATACATGACCCTCTTCAATCAGGGCTCGAAAATGTCGCACAAATAAAGCAATCAACAGGCTCGCAATGTGTAGGCCATCCGAATCCGCGTCCGCCAGGATGCAGATCTTGCCGTAACGCAACTTGGTCAAGTCATCTGAGCCAGGGTCAATTCCCAGAGCAACAGAAATGTCATGGACTTCCTGGGAAGCCAGAATCTCAGACGAATCAACCTCCCAGGTGTTTAGAATCTTACCCCGCAGCGGCATGATCGCCTGGGTCTCACGATCCCTTGCTTGTTTGGCTGAACCGCCTGCCGAATCTCCTTCTACAAGAAAGAGTTCACCCATCATAGCGTCGCTACAGGAGCAATCGGCTAATTTGCCGGGTAGCGCGGGGCCACTGGTCAGTTTCTTTCGTGCGACCTTTTTCCCCGCCCGGAGGCGAGCCTGCGCGCTTGTGATCGCCAGTTCAGCGATCGCCTCACCCTCTGTGACATGTTGATTCAGCCATAGTGAAAAACTATCTTTTACAACCCCTGAAATAAAGGATACCGCCTGTCTCGAATTCAGGCGTTCTTTAGTCTGACCAGCGAACTGCGGGTCGATCATTTTGGCAGAGAGAACATAGTTACACTTATCCCAGATGTCTTCGGCGGTAATTTTGATACCTCTGGGCACAAGGTTGCGGAATTCACAGAACTCCCTTAGTGCTTCCAGCAGTCCAGCACGCAATCCATTGACATGGGTACCACCCTGGGTCGTTGGAATCAGGTTCACGTAACTTTCGGTAATCAACTCTCCGCTTTCCCCCTGCCATTGCACCGCCCAGTCCACCGCTTCGTCTCTGCCTGACATTGAGCCGGTAAAAGGAATTTCGGGAAGCAGTTCGAGACCCTCAAGTTCCGCTCCGAGGTAATCCTCAAGCCCTTTCTCAAAGAACCATTCGAAGAGGTTCTCTTCTTTTTTGCTGGCAGTTTCGTCCTGAAATACAACCTTTAATCCCGGGCACAATACTGCCTTGGCCCGAAGCAGGTGCTTGAGCCTGGTAACAGAGAATTTTGGGGAATCGAAGTAAGATGCATCAGGTTTGAAGTGGATCATTGTACCAGTGTTCCGCTTACCTACCTTATCCTTGACGGTTAGCTTTCCCTGCTTTTTACCGCCCTTAAAAGACATGTGATGCAGTTTTCCGTCACGCTTGATGAACACTTCAAAGGTTTCCGACAGGGCATTGACCACAGACACGCCAACCCCATGGAGGCCACCGGAGAACTTGTAATTGTCACTGTTGAATTTGGCGCCAGAGTGGAGCCGGGTGAGAATGAGCTCTACGCCTGACAATTTTTCTTTCTTGTGTATATCAACCGGCATGCCACGACCATTGTCGCTTACGGACATTGAACCATCTTTGCGAAGCGTTACCCTGATTTCTGTCGCATGGCCCTCGAGGGCTTCATCGACACTATTATCTATAACTTCCTGCGCAAGATGATTGGGTCTGGTTGTATCGGTGTACATTCCCGGTCGTTTCTTAACCGGCTCAAGCCCTTCAAGGACCTCGATGGAGTCTGCTTTATAACTGGATGACATTTGTGACCAAATTATTATGAGGCGAAAAGTCGCGGCTATCTATGATGCTCGCCCGGTGATTCAACCTGACAGAAAATCAGGGAATGTCGCTCGACAAATTATAAGGATTTAAAAACGGATTTCTCGAAAAAAGATCAGGAAAATTCCAATGGCTCCAGAGAATAGCCATGCTCAATACAATAAGTTAGCAGCTCACCAAGATACTTGTTGATCTGGGACTTCTCGTCCGGCTGAAACATGTGCTGATTAGGCGTCGGGTATCGGAACCGAAAATTTCGATGCCGCTCGAATCTAACGACTTCAGCAGAATTAACGTCGTGATAAATCCTAAGCTCAAGACTGGGCCACTTTATGAGTGGTTTCTCGTTTTCTGAGCTTACTGTGACAGCCACCATTGTTGTGAAAGGGCAGCGTTCCATTATGTTGATCACAACTGTCGCGCCCTCTTCCGTTCGGGTTCGTATCCCGAACTCGATATCATTATCTGAATCCATGCCAGGGAACAGCTGGCGCAGGCGGATGTAGTTAGCATCACACTCCGCGATATCGGCGGCTAAATTCGGAATGTAGATATATCGGTTGGTCATTTCACTGTTTCATCGTCGGTGGCAAAAGTACTACTTTCCCTACAAGTTACAAAAAGGTTACCACAATATTGTTAGAAGAAAGTCGCGATCTGCTCTTGAATTTTCGCTAAAATTATCGTCGACATGCTTGTATAAAGTTCGGAAACTCACCTATAAATACACAATTTTATTGAGGGCAAGCAGGAACCCCTGGTGGGTTTCCCCCTGCAGCCGACTATTCATGATTCATGACTTCGACGATCAACTTCTCTGCCCTGCCAATAGCGCCCTGATTAGACTCCATCACTTTGTTCGCAGCACTCACCAACCTATTGGATTCACCGACATTTCCCATCAGATTGATGACAACTTGCTGTAACTCCTGACCATCTTTCACAATGATAATCGCCTGGCTGTCGATAAACTGTTGGGCAATATCCTCTATATTGTCGAGGTGTCTCCCCATGACGATTGGTGTGCCCGCGCGAACTGCCTCAAGCAGATTATGACCGCCAATCGGCACCAGGCTCCCTCCGACGAAGGCCACCGATGCCAGCTCAAAAAGCGCATCAAGCTCACCCATCACATCGACCAGAAATACCTCATTGTGCGGCGCCACTGCCCTACCGTCACTAAAACTCACCACGGACTGCCCCGAGGATTCCATTGCTCGTCTCAGTTGGTCGCATCTATGAGTATGCCGCGGCGCCAAAACCAGAAGGAAATCCGGTATCAGTTCCTGTAATGCCGGAAGCAGCGACAGCAAGGCTGCTTCCTCTCCTTTATGTGTGCTGGCCCCGAGCAAAACGGGTCTGCCAGCAATCAACTGACGGGATCGGTTCAACCTATCGACGTACCCTTGCGCCATCACCGCATCAAACTTGATGCTGCCGGTCACATGAACCTTCGATGGGTCCGTTCCAAGCGAAACAAACCTGTCTTTGTGGTGCCGGGTTTGAACCGCCAACTGGCTCAGTGATCGCAACATAGGCAAAATCAGCGGCGCAATTCGCCTGTAACCTTTTGCTGACCGAGACGATAAACGGCCATTGACCAACAGGGTGGGAACTCCTCTCCGCGAGCAACCTTCAATCATGTTCGGCCATAATTCTGTGTCGATGGTAATCAACATCCGCGGTTGATTGTTTCGTAGAAATCGGTCTATCGAACCCGGCAGATCGTAAGGGGCAAAACAGTTTTCCACCTCATCAGCCAGTAGGGCTTGCACACGCTCACGGCCAGTTGGCGTCATATTGGTTACCAGGCAAACATACCCTCGGCCGAGGAGGTTGCGAACCAGGGGCACCGCGGCAATCGTTTCGCCTGCTGATACCGCATGTATCCAAACAACCTTCCCCGGTTGCTTCGACCGATAGAATCCAAAACGCTCTGAAATAGCCATTCGGTAGCCAGGCTCTTTCAGGGAACGCTTTAACAACCGCAGCAACACAAACGGGATCAAAAGATAAAAAATAGCGCTGTAGAACAATCTAGCCAAAGTGAGATTCAAACCCTGGAGAAATGATATCGAAGAATAACTGTGTACTGGACCCGATGCTACCGAGTCAGTAAAACCGGATACAAACACAAGCGTGTATAATTCCGGTTCTTCGGGGCCGGATTTATACATTTTTTATGAGCAACACAACGCATCAGTTCGACACCATCATTCTCGGTGGCGGTATCGCCGGGCTATGGTTACTTAGCCTGCTTCGCAAGCACGGTTTTGAAGCGATCCTGCTCGAGAAAGAAGGC
>Ga0208964_1000028_pt1 | contig 85573 bp, 79 predicted proteins | sample AOAMet1_08_M0_20_2_FD_188227 | JGI IMG/M metagenome (GOLD analysis project Ga0208964, IMG submission 188227) | Ammonia-oxidizing marine microbial communities from Monterey Bay, California, USA - CAN11_08_M0_20 (SPAdes) | ecosystem: Environmental > Aquatic > Marine > Intertidal zone | place... | reverse complement strand
AGATGAGGACTTAAAATTGATAAATGTTTTAAATACAGAATCACTACATGTAGACGAACTAAAAAAGAAATTAAATTGGGATAGTTCTAAGGTTGCAAAACATCTATTACAAATGGAATTTGAAAATTTGATTGTTTCTTTGCCAGGAAAAATTTATAAAAGACGAATGTAAAGAATATTTGTTATTAAAAAAATACTCTACATTTGCCAAAATATTTTGAAACGAAAACATAAATTAATATAAAAGAATGGAAAAGAGAATTCACGATTTTATGAATGAAGTTGCCGCTAAAAATGTAGGTGAAACAGAATTTTTGCAAGCGGTTGAGGAGGTTGCAGAAGTAATTCTCCCGTTTATAGAAGAAAACCCAAAGTATAATAACAAAATGTTATTGGAAAGAATGGTGGAGCCAGAAAGAGTATTAATGTTTAGAGTTCCTTGGTTAGATGACAAAGGAAACACTCAGGTAAACAGAGGTTACAGAGTAGAATTTAACTCTGCTATTGGACCATATAAAGGAGGATTGAGGTTTCACCCTTCAGTAAACTTATCAATATTAAAGTTTTTAGGGTTTGAGCAAGTATTTAAAAACTCATTAACTACACTCCCAATGGGAGGAGGAAAAGGAGGTTCAGATTTTAACCCAAAAGGTAAATCCGACAATGAAGTGATGAAATTTTGTCAATCTTTTATGACGGAATTGTGTAAACATATAGGTCCAAATACGGATGTTCCCGCAGGTGATATAGGAGTTGGTGGAAGAGAGATTGGATATATGTTTGGTCAATACAAAAGAATCCGTAATGAATTTACGGGTGTTTTAACTGGTAAAGGAATGAGTTGGGGAGGTTCTTTAATCAGACCAGAGGCTACAGGATATGGTAATGTATATTTTGCACAAAACATGTTAGAAGTGAAAGGTGATTCCTTTAATGGAAAAACAGTTTCTATTTCTGGTTCAGGTAATGTAGCACAATACGCTTGTGAAAAAGCAACTGAATTAGGAGCTAAGGTGGTAACTCTTTCAGATTCTTCAGGATATATTTATGATTCAAACGGAGTTGATGATGAGAAATTGGCATTTGTAATGGATCTTAAAAATGTAAGAAGAGGAAGAATTAAAGAATATGCCGAGAAATATGGATGTGATTTTCATGAAGGAAGACCATGGGGAATAAAGTGTGATATTGCACTTCCTTGTGCGACACAAAACGAATTGAATGATGAGGAAGCAAAAACTTTAATTGCAAACGGATGTATGTGCGTTTCTGAGGGGGCGAATATGCCATCTACTCCTGAAGCGATTGAGGTATTCCAAAATGCGAAAATCTTATTTGCTCCAGGAAAAGCATCTAATGCTGGTGGGGTAGCTACCTCTGGATTGGAGATGAGTCAAAACTCTTTAAGAATGAATTGGACTAGAGAAGAGGTAGACTCAAAACTAAAAAATATTATGAAAGACATTCATTCTTCTTGTATTGAATATGGCACAGAAGGAGAGTATGTTGATTATGTAAAAGGAGCTAATATTGCAGGTTTTGTAAAAGTGGCAGATGCTATGTTGGATCAAGGGTTAGTATAATTACTAAATAGCATATAATATAAAGGAATCTTTTTCCACCTTTTTTTAATTTTTGCAATAACATATGAATATATTTAAAATAATATTACTGATTTTTTTTGGTATTCCTTTATTTATTACGGGGCAATCAAACGACACAATTAAATTTATAGGAGTTGGAGATATGATGTTAGGCACTAACTATCCTTCGGAATTATATTTGCCACCTAAAGGGATTAATTTATTTGAGAATGTTGATAGTATTCTTAAAAGTGCAGATGTAACTTTTGGCAATTTAGAGGGGACAGTATTAAACTCAGGAGGTACAGTAAAAAAATGTGGAGACCCCTCACTTTGTTATGCATTTAGACAGCCAGAGTATTTAGTTGATCAATTAGTAAATGCTGGATTTGATATTTTATCAATAGCAAATAATCATATAGGAGATTTTGGTGAGATTGGGAGAGAAAACACAGTAAATGTATTAAATGAAAAGGATTTTTGTTTTGCAGGTACAGAATCTATTCCTTGGGATACAATTACTATTAATAACTTAAAGATTGGCTTTTGTGCTTTCTCTCCTAATAGTAAAACAATTCAAATTTCAGACCAAAAGTATGCAAATGAATTAGTAAAGTTTTTAGATTGTCTTTGTGATGTTGTAGTGGTAAGTTTTCATGGTGGAGGTGAAGGTTCTGATAGAACACATATTACCAGAGAAATAGAATATTGCTATGGAGAAAATAGAGGAAATCCTTATAAATTCTCTCATCAAGTGATTGATAATGGAGCTGATATAGTTTTTGGTCATGGTCCTCATGTTACAAGAGCATTGGAAATATATAAGGATAGACTGATTTGTTATTCTTTGGGTAATTTTTGCACCTATAAAAGATTTAATTTGAAGGGAGTAAATGGTATAGCTCCAATAGTTGAAGTAAATGTCAATAAAGAAGGAGAATTTATTAGTGGAAATGTGATTTCAATTAAACAAATTGGAGAAGGAATTCCTATTATTGATAAGGATCAAAACGTTTTAATTGAAATTAAAAAATTGATAGCTTCAGATTTTCCAGAAAGCAAAATTGTTTTTAATGAATCATCTTTTACTAAAGTTGAGTAAATAATTGACATCTAAGTATGATTTCAGGAGTATTTTCACCTCCTTTTTTTAATTGCGTACTTTTGTTTCCAAAAATAAAATAAAACTATGTACGGAAAATTACAATCTCAATTACAAGAAGAACTTTCAAATATTAAAGATGAGGGTTTGTATAAAAGAGAAAGAATAATTATGAATCCTCAAGGATCTCTTATCCGAGTAAGTACTGGAGAAGAGGTTCTTAATTTTTGTGCAAACAATTATCTTGGTTTGTCTTCTCACCCAGAAGTAATTCAGGCTGCAAAAGACACTTTAGATACACATGGTTATGGTATGTCTTCCGTTCGTTTTATTTGTGGTACGCAGGATATTCACAAAATTTTAGAGGAAAAATTATCTAATTTTTTGGGAACAGAGGACACTGTTTTATACGCAGCAGCTTTTGATGCTAATGGAGGTGTTTTTGAACCTCTTTTTTCTAAAGAAGATGCTATTATTTCTGATGAATTGAATCATGCTTCTATTATTGACGGAGTGCGTTTGTGTAAAGCAAAAAGATACCGTTATAAAAATAACGATATGGAAAGTTTGGAAGATCAATTGAAACTTTCACAAGAGCAAAGAAATAGAGTTATTGTAACGGATGGAGTTTTCTCTATGGATGGTTATTTGGCACAATTGGATAAAATCTGTGATTTGGCCGAAAAATATGATGCACTTGTAATGGTGGATGATTCTCATTCTACAGGATTTGTTGGAAAAACAGGAAGAGGAACCCACGAACATTGTGGAGTTATGGGAAGAGTAGATATTATTACTTCTACTTTAGGAAAAGCACTTGGTGGTGCAATGGGAGGTTTTACCTCTGGTAGAAAAGAAATTATTGATATGCTCCGTCAGAGATCCCGTCCGTATTTATTTTCTAATTCTTTAGCTCCGTCTATCGTTGGGGCGGCTTCCAAAGTAATTGATTTACTTTCGGACTCTACTCATTTCAGAGATGCATTAGAGGAAAACACTCAGTATTTCAGAGAAAAAATGACATCTGCAGGTTTTGATATAAAAGAAGGAGTACATCCTATTGTTCCTGTTATGTTGTATGATGCAAAACTATCACAAGAAATGTCTAATCAACTATTACATGAAGGAATATACGTTATTGGATTTTTCTTTCCTGTTGTACCAAAAGAGAAAGCTAGAATAAGAGTTCAGATTTCCGCAGCACATTCCAAAGCAGATTTAGATAAAGCAATACATGCCTTTACTAAGGTAGGAAAAGAGATGCAAGTAATTAATTAAGATAAATTGTTAAAATTTTGAGGCAGGAAAAAAAATAAATGTATTTTTGCAGACCTTTTTAACAGGATAAAAAATAAATATTGTGGATACATTAAGTTATAAAACATTATCATCTAATAAAGAAACAGCCAACAAAGAGTGGTTTATAGTAGATGCTGAGAATCAAATTTTAGGTAGGATGTCTTCTAAAATCGCTATGATTTTAAGAGGGAAACACAAAACAAATTTTACTCCTCATGCAGATTGTGGTGATTATGTTATTGTTATAAATGCTGATAAAGCAATCATGACAGGGAGAAAAATGGAAAACAGAGAAATCTTTAGCCATACCGGTTACCCAGGTGGTCAAAAAAGAATTACTCCAATTCAAATGTTAGAAAAAGATGGTACATCTTTAGTAAAACATGCGGTTAGAGGCATGCTTCCTAAGAACAAATTAGGAGCAGCTATTCTTAAAAATCTTTATATTTACACAGGGACTGATCACGATCAAGAGGCTCAGAAACCAACATTAATTAACTTAAACGATCTTAAGTAATATGGAAACAGTTCATACTATAGGAAGAAGAAAAGCGTCTGTTGCAAGAATTTATGTAACAAAAGGTAAAGGTAATATTGTTGTAAATGGAAAAGATTATAAAGAATATTTTCCGTTAGAAACACTTCAATATAAATTAAACCAACCATTTAAAGTTGTTGAACAAGAAGGGAAGTTTGATATTAAAGTAAGTGTAAATGGTGGAGGAATTAACGGACAAGCAGACGCTATCAAATTAGCTATTGCTCGTTCTCTTTGCGAAATTGATATTGAAAATAGACCGTCATTAAAGGCAGAAGGATTGCTTACAAGAGATCCAAGAGTGGTGGAAAGAAAGAAACCAGGACAGAAGAAAGCAAGGAAGAAATTCCAGTGGGTTAAAAGATAAAATTATATTATTAATCAATGTTTAGCATCTAAACTAATAGGACAAGTAAAAATAACTTCTACCAATTAGTTGATTAAACCAAAAAAGAAAGTAAACATGTCAAGAACAAACTTCAAAGAATTATTAGAAGCAGGTGTACATTTTGGTCACCTCAAAAAGAAATGGAATCCAGGAATGACTCCTTATGTATTTATGGAGAGGAATGGAATATATATTATCGATTTAAACAAAACGGTTAGCATGCTTGATGAAGCTGCTGCTGCAATGAAACAAATTGTAAAATCTGGAAGAAACATATTATTTGTTGCTACCAAAAAACAAGCTAAAAATATTGTTGCTGAATATGCAAAATTGGTTAACATGCCTTACATAACTGAAAGATGGCCTGGAGGGTTGTTAACTAATTTTGCTACCATCAGAAAATCCATCAAAAAAATGGAAACGATTGATAAAATGGGAGTTGATGGAACTTTAGATACTTTATCTAAAAGAGAAAGATTACAAATTTCGAGAACTAGAGAAAAGTTAGAAAGAAATTTAGGGAGTATTGCAAAAATGAATAGAATGCCATCAGCAATCTTCATTGTAGATATTAATAAAGAACATATTGCTGTGGCTGAATCTGGGAAACTTGGTATTCCTACTATTGCTATGGTAGATACTAATTCAAATCCTAATTTAATTACTTACCCTATTCCTTCAAATGATGATTCTTCAAAATCAATTAGAAAAATTATGGAAACGGTAACTGATGCTGTAAAAGAAGGATTAGCTGATAGAGATCAAGCGATAGCTGAGAAAGCAAAGCAAAAAGCAGACAAGAAAGCTGCTGAAGAAAAAGTTGTTGAAGAGAAAAAAGAAGAAAAAACAGAATAATAAAAACGAAAATGGCAGATATTAAAGCAGCTGATGTAGCTACATTAAGAAAACAAACGGGCGCAGGAATGATGGATTGTAAAGTAGCATTGGTAGAAGCTAATGGTGATTTTGATGCAGCTATTGATGTACTTAGAAAGAAAGGGCAAAAAGTTGCGGCTAAAAGAGCAGATAGAAATGCCTCAGAAGGAGTAGCTATTACAAGAATTAATTCAGATAGTACTGCTGGTATTGCAATTGTTTTAGCATGTGAAACAGACTTTGTAGCTAAAAATGATTCTTTTAAAAATTTAGCTGGTCAGTTTGCTGATATTGCTTTAAATCATACTAGTAAAGATTCATTTATGTTATCTGATTTTGGTGGTATTACTGTAGCAGATAAATTAATTGAACAAACAGGAGTTATTGGTGAAAAATTAGATATTTCATCTTTCGAAAGAGTGGAGGCAAATTATGTAGGTTCTTATACCCATGGAGTTAAAATTGCTGTTTTAGTAGGTCTTAATAATTCAGTTGACAATACGGATATTTTAGCTAAAGATTTAGCAATGCAAGTAGCGTCAATGGGAGCTACAACTTTATCCTATAAAGATTTTGATAATGAATTTGTTGCTAATGAAACTGAAGCAAGAATAGCTGTAATTGAAAAAGATAACATAGAATTAGGAAGACTAGGGAAAACATTAAAAAATGTTCCTAAGTATATTTCAATGTCACAACTTACAGATAAAGTAATGTCAGAAGCGAAATCTGAAATTGAAGCTCAGTTACAATCTGAAGGAAAGCCGGAACAGATTTGGGATAAGATTGTTCCAGGTAAAATGGACAGATTTATTTCTGACAACACTACCTTAGATCAGGAACAATGTTTGTTAGATCAGAACTTTATTAAGGATGAAAGTAAAAGTGTTGCTGATTACATTAGCAGCTATGGAGATGTTAATGTAAGTAGTTTTAAAAGAGTATCTTTAGGGTAAACTCTTAGATAAATATAGATATTTAAAAACTACTCTTTTAAGGTGGTTTTTTTATTTTCAAAATATTTCTACATTTTTTTAGAATTACTTATATTTGGGCAACTTTTTTATCACCTTATGAAATATAATAGAATACTTCTTAAACTAAGTGGAGAAGCATTGATGGGAGATCAGAATTATGGTATTGATTCCGATAGACTTTCTGATTATGCAAAAGAAATAAAGCAAATTGTAGATCAAGGAATCCAGGTTGCAGTTGTGATTGGTGGAGGAAATATTTATAGAGGAATACAATCGGAGGGAGCTGGTTTTGACAGGGTACAGGGAGACTATATGGGTATGTTAGCAACAATAATAAACGGTATGGCTCTTCAATCAGCGTTAGAATCTTTAGAAGTGCAAACAAGGCTTTTAACTGCAATTAGAATGGAGCAAGTTGCTGAACCTTTTATTAGAAGAAAAGCGACTCGCCATTTAAATAAAGGTAGAGTTGTAATTTTTGGAGGAGGTACAGGAAATCCGTATTTTACTACAGATACCGCTGCTACACTTAGAGCTATCGAAATTGAGGCGGATGTAATACTGAAAGGAACTAGAGTAGATGGAATTTTTACTGCTGATCCAGAAAAAGATTCTACTGCTACTATGTATGAAACAATCTCTTTTGATGAGGTTTTTCAGAAAGAGTTAAATGTGATGGATTTAACAGCTTTCACATTATGTAAAGAAAATAATTTACCCATAAAAGTATTTAATATGAACACAGAAGGAAATCTGCAAAAGATTTGTAATGGTGAAAATATTGGAACACTTGTAAAATTTTAATATTATGACTGAAGAGATTGAATTAATTTTAGATCTTGCTGAAGAGCAAATGAAAGAATCTATTTCTAGATTAGAGAGTGTTCTTTCAAAGATTAGAGCCGGAAAAGCTTCCCCTCAAATGTTATCAGCTGTAAAAGTTGATTATTATGGAGCAATAACTCCACTTACTCAGATGGCAAATATAAATACTCCAGATTCTCAAACTATTTCTATACAACCATTTGATAAAAGTATAATCGGAGATATTGAGAAAGCAATTGTAGAAGCAAATTTAGGATTAAATCCAATGAATAATGGAGATCTAATTATTATAAACGTTCCTGCGCTTACTGAAGAAAGACGTAAAGAATTAGTAAAACAAGTAAAATTGGAAACAGAAAATTGTAAGGTTAGTATTAGAAATGCTAGACAAAGATCTAATGAAGAAGTCAAAAAATTAGCTAAAGATGGTTTATCTGAAGATATGGCAAGAGATGCTGAATCTAGCGTGCAAGATTTAACAGATAAATTTATTGTATTTATAGATAAACACTTTACTGATAAAGAAAAAGATGTAATGACTATTTAGGACTCTCCTAAATATTGAATAATAAGGATTTTACATTCCCTTTTTGATATTCACTATACCACAAAATGCCAAAAATATCCGACATAATTTTAAAAGGTAGATTTCTTATACTCATTCTATTTATAGGAATTGTTACCTTAATGATACAATTTGCAAAAGATGTAAAACTGTCTTATGAGGTTGCAAAAATCCTCCCTTCGGATGATCAAACATATATTGATTATGAAGATTTTAAATCCGAATTTGGGGAAAGTATGAATACAATAGTGATTGCTGTTCAGGATGTAGATTTTTTTGATAAGGATCATTTAAAGGCTTGGAACAGTTTTGGAGAAGACATAGAGTCTATTGAAGGGATAGACCGTGTAATAAATATTACACAATTACCAATACTTGCAACTGATTCCATAAAACAAAAATTTATTTATAATAGTTGGTATCATTCAGATATGACTGAAAGTGAGGTAGAGAATGCAGTTGAATTACTGAAAGATCAGAAGATATATAAGGGAAAGTTTTACAATAAGGACGCTAACTCAGGTATTATGTTGGTAGACATTAATAAAAAAGTATTAGCGTCTCCTCAAAGAAAAAATGTAATTGATAGAATTATTGCATCCGGAGATATATATAGTTCTAAGTTAAATAATATTGATGTAAAGTATTCGGGACTTCCGTATATTAGAACGAAAGAATCCATAAAGATTAAGGATGAGATATCCTTATTTATAATTTATACTCTTTTGATAACCTCTTTTATTCTGTTATTGTTTTTCAGATCTTTTAAGGCTACTTTTATTTCTATTGTTGTTGTATTAGTAGGTGTTATTTTCTCTTTTGGTACAATGGGAATTCTAAATTATGACATAAATCTTTTATCAGCACTTGTACCACCAGTTATTATTGTAATTGGTATTCCGAATTGTATATTTCTGATAAATAAATACCATATAGAGTTTACGAAAAACAAAAATAAAGATCAGTCTTTACATGTGATGATAAGTAAAATAGGAAACATTACATTACTTACAAATTTAACTACCGCTTCAGGATTTGCGGCATTTACACTGACAAAAAGCGAAACACTTCAAGAGTTTGGTCTAGTAGCTGCTATTAGTATTATTTTCATCTTTATTATTTCTTTATTGTTAATTCCCATTTGGTTTTCATTCTTTAGAGAACCAAAATTGAGACACACAAGACACCTTGATAAGAAGTGGGTACTATATGTTGTTGAGATGTTTTCGAATTGGATAAAAAACAAAAGGAATGTAATTTATATCTTCTCAGGGATATTAACAATTATTGGTCTTTTTGGATTGTCTATGGTACAAACTACCGGAAATGTTACAGATGATTTATCCAGAAATGGAGATGTATATAATGATTTTAAGTTCTTTGAAGATAATTTTGGAGGGGTAATGCCACTAGAAATTATTATAGATTCGAAAGATACAAATGGTATTTATAAAGCATCATTTATGTCTAACATACAAAAGATACAAGACGAGTTGAGTACCTATGAAGAGTTTTCTCCATCAGTTTCATATATTGAATTTGTAAAGTACGCAAATCAAGCATATAAGGATGATGGAGAAAAGTATTTTACTCTACCTCAAAAAATGCTCTTACCAAGGTTACGATCTATGTTAGATAAATCTGAAGAAATAAATAGTTTAGATATAATTTTGACAGATGAGATAAATTCTAAGGCAAGAATTTCATTACGAATGAATGATCTTGCAACACCACAGATGGATACCATTTTAAGTAAGTTAAGACCTAAGATTGAATCTATTTTTAACCAGGAAGAATTTGATGTAGTAATTACAGGCAGTAGTAGAGTGTTCTTGGAGGGGACAAAATATTTGGTAGGAAACTTAGCGTATAGTTTACTGCTTGTGATTTTCCTAATTTCTATTTTTATGGCTTGGATGTTCCGTTCTTCCAGAATGGTAATTGTTTCCTTAATTCCAAACCTAATTCCTCTATTACTTACAGCTGCAATTATGGGATATTTTTCTATTCCAATAAAGCCATCAACTATTTTGGTGTTTAGTATTGCATTTGGTATTTCTGTTGATGACACTATCCATTTCTTAGCAAAATATCGACAAGAATTAGTTGCAAGTAATTGGAATATAAAGAAATCAGTATTTAATGCACTAAAAGAAACTGGAGTAAGCATGATTTATACTTCAGTAGTTTTATTTTTCGGATTTTTTGTATTTGTTGCATCTGATTTTGGAGGTACGCAAGCTTTAGGGGTATTAGTTTCTATTACCTTGTTCTTTGCAATGCTATCAAATTTATTACTTTTACCAGCATTACTTTTAACGTTAGAACAATTAATTACTACTAAATCTTTTAAAGAACCATTAATTGATATATTTGATGAGGAAGAAGATATAGATTTAAAACAACTTAAAGTAAAAAGAAAATAATATGAAAGGAATAATATTAGCTGGAGGTTCTGGCACAAGATTACATCCACTTACTCTGGTAATGAGTAAGCAAATGATGCCTATTTACGATAAGCCAATGATTTATTATCCGTTATCTACTTTGATATATTCAGGGATAAATGAAATTCTAATTATCTCTACTCCACATGATCTACCCTTATTTAAAGAATTATTAGGTGATGGAAGTAGATTAGGATGTAAATTTGAATATAAAGTGCAAGAAGTACCAAATGGATTAGCTCAGGCATTTGTATTAGGAGAAGATTTTATTAAAGATGATAAAGTCTGTTTAATTCTAGGGGATAATATATTTCAAATGAAAATAAAAACATTTGCAGATTGCAAAAATGTAGAAGGAGGAATTATATTTGGTTATCATGTTAATGACCCAGAAAGATATGGTGTAGTTGAATTTGATGATGATTTCCACGCATTGACGTTAGAAGAAAAACCATCAAATCCAAAATCTAATTATGCGGTACCTGGATTATATTATTATGATAATTCTGTTGTAGAAGTATCTAAGAATATTAAGCCATCTGCAAGAGGAGAGTACGAGATTACAGATGTAAACAAAGAATATTTAAAACAAGGAAAGTTAGATGTAAAGGTATTAGGAAGAGGTACTGTATGGTTAGATACAGGAACTTTTTCTTCATTAATGCAAGCAAATCAGTATGTCCAGGTTATTGAAGAGAGACAAGGAAGAAAAATTGGATGTATTGAGGAAGCTGCATACCGAATGGGATTCATTGATGATCAGAAACTTCTTGAAATTGCTGAGCCATTGAGAAAGAGTGGTTATGGAGAATATCTGATAAATATAGTTAACTCGAAATGAGATCTTTTTCCGAATTACATGAGATTATTGAAAAAGAGTTAGCAGATTTATATTACCCATCTACTCCTAAAAATCTGTATGATCCGATAAAATATGTATTAAATATTGGAGGAAAAAGAATTCGACCAATTTTGATGTTACTATCTCATCAATTATTTTCAGAGGATATAGAAAAATCATTAAAAGCAGCTTTAGGTATTGAAGTATTCCATAACTTCACCTTACTTCATGATGATATAATGGATGAAGCTCCTCTGAGAAGAGGTTTGCAAACCGTTCATGAAAAATGGGATAATAATACTGCAATTCTTTCGGGAGATACTATGTTAGTTCAGGCTTTTCATTTTATTTCTCAAGTAGAAAATAAAAATCTACGGAAGGTTTTAGAAATATTTAACAAAGCATCTACTGAAGTTTGTGAAGGGCAACAATCGGATATAGATTTTGAAAAAAGAGAAGATGTAACTCTCTCAGAGTATCTAAAAATGATTGAGTACAAAACATCAGTTTTGTTAGCTGCTTCATTACAAATAGGAGGAATTAATGGAGGAGCAAGTGCTGAGCAGCAAGATCATCTGTATGAATTCGGTAAAAATATTGGGATTGCTTTTCAACTAAAAGATGATTTATTAGATGCCTTTGGAAATCCTGAAAAATTTGGGAAACAAGTAGGAGGAGATATTATAGTAAATAAAAAGACTTTTTTGTATTTAAAAGCTCTTCAACTTGCTAACGAATCTCAGAGAAAACAACTCATACAATTATTTTCAGTATTAAACAATGAAAATAAAGTTGATGAGGTAAAATCTATCTTTTCGGCTCTAAACATACAAAAGCATACAGTAGATTTAATAAAAGCGTATTATACAAAAGCTATGAAACATTTAGATTCAATAAATTCCGATAAAAAAGAACCTTTATTCAATTTTGCTCAGAAGATAAAAGAAAGAATTGTGTAAATGTACTTAGAAGAGATAAATAATTCTATAGAAAAAAACTCCTTTCTTAATGAAACAGTAGAACAGTTAGAAAAAGATTTTCTGATGGTAGGAGTTAACTTTGATGTTCCAAAACCAGTTTTAAGTTATTCTTCTCTTTTTAATTTTACTATTCATTTAGTTGACGCTCTCCAAGAAAAAGATTCTCAGAAGATATTAAATCTACTTTATCGTATTGATTTATCTGAAGAAGTTGTAAAAAATGAAATGAAGCAAACAGATCTTTCTTTTACCGAAATGATTTCTGAAATGATTGTTAAAAGAGAATTGAAAAAAGTAATTATGTATTATTATTATTCAAATCTTGAAAATCAATAGCATTTTACCACCTATATTAATAAAAATAGATAATTTTGCGTTCAACTTTACTTACTAGTTATGGATAAGTTTTCCTTTTTAGGATCAATACATTCAGGAATGATTGAAAAGATGTATGATAGATATCTACACGATCCTAATAGTTTAGAAGAAGAGTGGGTCAGATTCTTTCAAGGTTTTGACTTTGCTAAAGAGGTATACTCTGAAGAGGATATACCTCAGATATTTCAGAAAGAATTTAAGGTTATAAACTTAATAGATGCATACAGAAAAAGTGGACATTTATTTACCAAAACAAATCCCGTAAGAGAGAGAAGACAATACTCTCCAACTTTAGATATTCAGAATTTCGGATTAGAAGAATCTGATATGGAAGTAGAATTTCAGGCTGGAGAACAAGTAGGAATTGGACCTTCAAAACTTTCAGATATTATCGCTCATTTGGAAAAAGTATATTGTCAATCTATTGGAGTGGAATACATGTATATCCGTGATTCAAAAGAAATAGATTGGATTAAAAACAGATTACATAAAAATGCTAACACACCAAATTTTGATACACAGCAAAAAAAACATATTCTACATAAATTAAATCAGGCAGTTGCTTTTGAAAATTTCTTACACAAGAAATTCGTGGGACAAAAACGATTTTCATTAGAAGGGGCAGAATCTTTAATCCCAGCATTGGACGCATTGGTAGAACATAGTTCGGATCTAGGAGTAGAAGAGTTTGTAATGGGGATGGCTCACAGAGGGAGATTGAATGTACTTGCCAATATCTTTAATAAAACATACAAAGAAATTTTCTCAGAATTTGAAGGAAAACTATATGAAGATGACTTTATTTCAGGAGATGTAAAATACCATTTAGGATTTACTTCAGTTCAGAAGTGCAATAATGGAAATGATGTAAAGCTAAGTTTATCTCCAAATCCATCTCATTTGGAGGCGGTTGATCCTGTTGTAGAAGGAATAACAAGAGCAAAGTTAGATAGCCAGTACAATGGTGATTCTAAAAAAATATTGCCAATTTTATTACATGGTGATGCGGCACTTGCAGGACAAGGTGTAGTATATGAAGTAATACAAATGGCACAATTAGATGGGTACAACACAGGAGGTACAATCCATATTACAGTTAATAATCAGGTTGGATTTACAACAAATTATTTGGACGGAAGGTCAAGTACTTATTGTACAGATGTTGCAAAAGTGACTTTATCTCCAGTATTTCATGTTAATGGTGATGATGTTGAAGCCGTTGTTCATGCATTAAAATTAGCAGTTGAATACCGACAAAAATATAATAAAGATGTATTTATCGATTTATTATGTTATCGTAAATATGGACACAATGAAGGAGATGAACCAAGATTTACTCAACCCAAATTGTATGAGTTAATTTCTAAACATCCAAATCCTAGAGAGATTTATAAGCAAAAATTGATGAATGAAGGCGTAGTAGAAGCGGGTATTGCAAAAGAATTAGAGAAAGATTTCCAAGATCTGTTACAAGACAGATTTGATGAAGCAAAGGAGATTAAGAAAGCAAAAATTACACGTTTCTTAAAAGAAGAGTGGAGTGATATAAAAAGAACTTTTGATGCTGATTTTGCAGGTTCATCATTAACTAATATTAATCAGAAAAAATTAAAGAAACTATCAAAATATTTATACGATATTCCAGAATCAGAAAAATTATTCAAGAAGACTAGGAAGTTACTTTCAGATAGAAAAAAGATGGTAGAGGAAACGGATAAATTGGATTGGGCAATGGGAGAGTTATTGGCTTACGCTTCTCTTTTAAACGAAGGACATGATGTAAGGTTAAGTGGACAAGATGTGGAGAGAGGGACTTTTTCTCATAGGCACGCAATTCTTAAAGTAGAACATTCGGAAGAGGAAGTCTGTCCTTTAAATACGATAAGTGAAAATGCCAATTTTGAGGTCTATAATTCCTCACTTTCAGAATATGGAGTACTTGGTTTTGATTATGGTTACTCTATAACTTTGCCTAATACGCTTACTATCTGGGAGGCACAATTTGGGGATTTTAGTAATGGAGCTCAAATAATGTTGGATCAATTTATTTCTTGTGCGGAGGACAAATGGAAGGTGATGAGTGGATTGGTAATTTTATTGCCTCACGGATACGAGGGACAAGGAGCTGAACATTCTTCCGCTAGATTGGAAAGATATTTACAAATGTGTGCTAAGTATAATATGCAAATAGTGAATTGTACTACTCCCTCTAATTTCTATCATGTATTAAGAAGACAACTGAAAAGAGAATATAGAAAACCTTTAGTTATATTTACTCCTAAAAGTTTATTGAGGCATCCAAAATGCGTCTCTTCAATTTCAGATTTGGCAGATGGAAAATTTGAAGGAATAATTGATGATAAAATTAATGCTGAAAAAGTAAAGAAGTTAGTATTTTGTAGTGGAAAAATATATTACGAATTACTAGAAAGAAGAGAAGAAAAAAAATCAGAAGAAGTTGCATTAGTAAGATTAGAACAAATATTTCCATTAGATATTGAACGGATAAAGGAACTGATTAAAAAGTATGATTCAAAAGAATTACTTTGGGTACAAGAAGAGCCAGAAAATATGGGAGCTTGGACATTTATTTTATCTCAATTAAGAGACTTAGGCATAAATGTAATCTCCAGAAGTGCTTCAGCAGCAACTGCGAGTGGTTCTAGTAAAAGATCTGCCGCGCAGCAAAATGAAATAATTGATAAAGTTTTTAAATAAATTAAGACATGTTATTAGAAATGAGAGTCCCAAGTCCGGGAGAATCTATATCGGAAGTTGAAATTGCAGAATGGCTAGTTGAAGATGGCGATTATGTAGAAAAAGATCAATCTATTGCAGAGATAGATTCTGATAAAGCAACTTTGGAATTACCAGCTGAAGAAAGTGGGACCATCAAAATTGTTGTAGGTGATGGTGAAACAGTTGCAGTAGGAGATATTGTATGTATTATTAATACTTCTGTAAAAGGAGTATCAAAAATAAAAGATACTAAAGAGGAAGTTAGTGAAACTCCAAAATCAACTTTAAATTCAGAAACAAATTTAGGAGTTGAAAAAGCAACTCCATTGGCATCTGCTATGATTAGTGAGCATGATATTTTGGTAAAGGAGTTAAAAGGAACAGGAGAGGCTGGTAAAATTACTAAGAGTGATGTGTTAGGGGCGATCCAAGGGAATTCTACTGATGGTCCAAGAGGAACTTCAAGAAAGAAAATGTCTTCTTTAAGAAGAAAGATTGCAAGGAGATTAGTTTCTGTTAAAAATGAAACAGCTATGCTGACTACTTTTAATGAAGTAGATATGACAGAAATATTTAAAATCAGAAAAGAATATAAAGAACAATTTAAAGAAAAATATGGAGTTGGTTTAGGATTCATGTCTTTCTTTACTAAGGCAGTTACTACTGCTTTACATGAGTTTAAAGATGTAAACGCAATGATTGATGGGAATGAAGTAATTCACCATAATTATACAGATATCGGTATTGCGGTAAGTGCACCAAAAGGATTGATGGTTCCTGTGGTTAGAAATGCAGAATTGATGACTTTTCAAGAAATAGAAACAGATATTAAGCGTTTGGCAATAAAAGCTAGAGATGGTAAAATTACGATTCAAGAAATGTTAGGTGGTACATTTACCATTACAAATGGTGGAGTATTTGGTTCTATGTTATCAACTCCAATTATTAACCCTCCTCAATCAGCAATTTTAGGAATGCATAATATTATAGAACGACCAATGGCGATTGATGGTAAAGTTATGATTAGACCAATGATGTATGTAGCTCTTTCGTATGACCACAGAATAATTGATGGTAGAGAATCAGTAGGGTTCTTGTGTAGAGTAAAAGAATATTTAGAAGATCCAACTACTTATTTACTAGAGGGAGATATTAAAAAAACCTTAAGTATATAAATTTACTAGATAATAATATAACTATTCTTAATTGCTAGTATTATACTTCCCAAGTATCTCCTGAGTTTATAAGTTCATCAACAGTCTTAAACTTAGAATTTTCTTTCTCGTGTTCTATTTGAGAAAGAACTCCACTGTCAAAAGTTTTTCTTTTAACACTTCGTATAATTCCTAATGCCGCAGGAAATTCTGGTGGTTGCATACGAGCTAACATAGAATGCAGAGTAGGATCCTCTTCTTTAGCGTCATGAACTAAAACATCTTCTTCTTTCACTCCATTTTCACCAATAGTAACTACTTCTAATTTTAATCCATTAAGAGTAATTCCTTTATTCATCTCTGATCCAAAAATCATTGGTTTACCATCTTCTAAAATAAGTTGAGCGTCTTTTTTAAAATCTTTTCCAGTAATAGCATCAAAAGTTTTGTCATTAAAGATAACACAGTTCTGTAATATTTCAATTAAGGATGTTCCTCTATGTTGTTCTGCCTCTACGAATATTGATTGCATTAACCTTGGGTTAGTATCTACAACTCTTGCAAAGAAGGAAGATTGTGATCCTATTGCCAAGTCAGATGGAGAAAATGGAGTATCTGTAGTTCCATGTGGATTCGATTTTGTTTTTATGCCCTTTTGAGAAGTTGGAGAAAATTGACCCTTAGTAAGTCCATAAATCTCATTATTAAAGAGTAGAATATTAATATCAATATTTCTTCTAAGAGCATGGATAAAATGATTACCTCCAATTGCTAAAGCATCTCCATCTCCAGTAATTTGCCATACACTTAGATTTGGATTTGCTAATTTAATTCCAGTTGCAAAAGCAGGTGCTCTACCATGAATACTGTGAAATCCATAAGTATTCATGTAATATGGGAATCTTGAGGAGCATCCTATCCCAGAGATAAAAACAAACTCTTCTTTTTTTCTTCCTAAATTTGGAAGAGCTTTTTGCATAGAATTTAATATGGCATAATCTCCACATCCTGGACACCATCTAATTTCCTGGTCGCTTGTAAAGTCTTTTTTTGTTAAATTCTCCATATTTACTAGTCTAATAGAGTTTTAAAATGAGATTCAAGTTCTAAGGTTGTAAAAGGAAGTCCTTGCAATTTATTATATTGTTCAAAAATTATTCCTTGAAAGTTCATCCTTAAATAATTAGCAAATTGTCCAGAGTTTAATTCACAGACTACAATCTTTTTATATCTATTTAGTAACTCTAATGTGTTTTTTGGTAGAGGATGAATGTAATTAAATTGGGTTAACGCAATACTCTTGCCCTCATTTATTAGATTATCTACAGATGAATATAAAGATCCATAAGTTCCTCCCCATCCAATAACTAATAAATCAGCATTTGTTTTTCCATAAACCTCTTGAATTGGAATTATTTCTGATATTTTTTTTATTTTTTCAGATCTTATATTACACATCTTTTCATGATTTTCTGAATCATAAGAAACATTACCTGAAATATCTTCTTTTTCCAATCCTCCTAATCTATGTTCTAATCCTTTCGTCCCAGGTATGGCTAATTTTCTAGCAAGTGTTTTCTTATCTCTGAAATACGGTTGATAATTCTCACCTTCTTTTGCAATTAAAGGAGTAATATCTGGCATGTCTTTTATAGTTTTTATTTTCCATGGTTCTGATCCATTTCCTAAATATCCATCTGAAAGTAAAATAACAGGAGTATTATATTCTAGAGTAATTTTTGATGCCATAAATGACCAGTCAAAACAATTTGATGGAGTTGAGCATGCAATTACAACTGCTGGACTCTCTCCATTTCTACCATAAAGAGCTTGCATCAGATCTGATTGTTCTGTTTTTGTAGGAAGACCAGTAGAAGGACCTCCTCTTTGTACATCTACTACTACTAAGGGTAATTCTGTCATTATAGCTAATCCCAAAGCTTCACCTTTTAGTGAAAAACCAGGCCCTGAAGTTGTTGTAATTCCAAGGTTCCCAGCAAAACTAGCTCCTATAGCAGAGCAAATTCCAGCTATTTCATCTTCAGCTTGAAATGTTTTTACTCCAAGATTTTTATATTTCGCTAGCTCATGAAGTATATCAGAAGCAGGAGTTATTGGATAAGATCCTAAAAACAGTTCTTTACCAGATTTTTCAGAAGCTGCAATAAATCCCCATGCAATTGCTTGATTACCCATAACATTTCGATATCTCCCTTTTTCTAGATTTGCAGACTTTACTGTATATGATGAAGAAAAAGCTTCAATAGTATTTGCAAAATTATATCCAGTATGAAGAACTTTAATATTCCCTTTTGCTATTTCTGATTTTTCTGAGAATTTTTTATTAATAAAATTCTCAGTAGGAGTCATTGGGCGATTAAACATCCAATAAACAATGCCAAGAGCAAACATATTTTTTGATTGGCTAATACTTTTTGAACTTAACTTGCTATCTTTTAAAGACTCTCTTGTTAACTTACTTATTGGAGCTTCAATAACTTGAAATTCATCTAATGAGTTATCAGATAGAGGTGAGTTATCGTATCCTGCTTTTTCAAGATCTTTTTTTGTAAAAGAATCTACATTTACAATAATTATTCCACCTTTCTTAATAGATTTTCTATTTGATTTTAGTGCAGCAGGATTCATAGCAACTAATACATCTGCAATATCTCCTGGGGTGTTTATATGAATACTTCCAATATGTATCTGAAATCCAGATACTCCTGCGATAGTACCTTGAGGAGCTCTAATTTCTGCAGGATAGTCTGGGAAGGTTGCTAAGTCGTTTCCTAAGAGTGCTGATGTATTAGTAAACTGGTTTCCGCTAAACTGCATTCCATCTCCTGAATCCCCTGCAAATTTAATCACAACCTTTTCTAAGTCAATAGGTTCTGTATTTTTTTTCATTTTTTTTGAGGAAATTTAGTGCTTACAAAAGTACAAACCTTAATTATACTTATAAACTTATTTTTCATTTTTTTTTAAGTAATTTAGATTCATAATAAATTATTCTTACATGTAATTTCATAGAGAAAAATCTATATTTTTGTAACTTAAATATAATAATTAAAAAATAATATAATGGCAATTAGAATTACTGATGATTGTATCAATTGTGAAGCATGCGAACCGGAATGTCCAAATACTGCAATTTATGCACCAGACGAACCATGGAAACTATCTGAAGGAACTACTATGGATAATGATGTAGAGAGAGAAGATGGAGGCTTCTCTGATGAATTCTTTTATATAGCTACAGATAAATGTACTGAATGTAAAGGATTTAATGAAGAACCAGCATGCGCTGCAGTTTGTCCAGTAGATTGCTGTATTGATGATGAAGATCATGTAGAATCAGAAGAAGAATTATTAGCAAAAAAAGATAGATTACACGCTTAAATAAATTTTAATAATTTACAAAAAAAAGGTCAGATAATTATCTGACCTTTTTAATTAGTTATTATTTGAAATAACTTCTTTTATCTTATCTCCTAATTTTTGTTTTAGAATTTCTTGAATCCCTTGCTTTAACGTTATAGTTGCGGATGGACATCCATTACATGCTCCGCTTAGATTTACAGAAACCACTCCATCTTTATATGAATGTAAAGTTATTGCACCACCATCAGATTCAACAGCTGGGCGAATATATTCATCTAAAATATCAGCAATTTCTTTTTCATCTCCATTAAATTCTCTTTTCTCATTTGTTACTTTTGAATTTTCCTGTATTTCTTCAATTGGCTCTGACTGAATATTATCGGTATGATTCATAATCTCAATCGAGTTTAGGTAATCTGAAATATACAAACGGACTTGAAGTGCAATATCATCCCAATTAACATTCTCCGTTTTATTTATAGACACAAAGTTTGTACTTATAAAGACACTTTTTATAAAAGGAAGTTTAAATAATTCATTTGCTAGTGGGATATTTTTTGCTTGGGAAGCATCTAGAAATTCTAAGCTTTTATCTGCAAGCATTCTGTTCGAAACAAATTTCATTACCTCCGGATTTGGAGTGCTTTCTACATATATACTATAATTCATATCTTATTTTTTACATTAGCAAAAATACTAACATATAATATTATGGAGGATAATTATATGATGTATTTTCGTTGTCACATTAATGAGGATTAATTTCTTTTAATTGTATTTCTTCCTGAAAGAAGAATCGAGCACTTTTTTCAAAAGATTCAGTGTAGTTAGAAACATAAAAATGATGTCCAGTTAATTCTCTAGTATTTAGCAGATTATCTTCTTCAAGTTGTTTGGCAATGTACTTTGCAACAATATTAGCTGAATCAATTACAGTTACTTTTCCGTTATAATAATCTTTAATTTCCTGATGAATTAAAGGGTAATGAGTACAAGCAAGTATCAAATGATCAATATTAGCTAATTTTTTATTGGATAAATAATTAGCAATTACTGTATGGCTAATATCCTCATTAATGAATCCTTCCTCAATCATTGGGGCAAGTAGTGGAGTAGCTAAAGAAGATACTTTTGAGCTATTGCATAATTTTATTATTTTATGCTCATATACATTTGATTTAATTGTTGCTTTTGTTCCAATAACGCCAATATCATAATCAGCACACACTTTTACTACTTCTTTAATAACAGGATCAATTACATTAAATACAGATATATTTTTAGCTTCTTTTTTTACAACATCAAAAGCAACAGAAGAAGCAGAATTACATGCAATAACGATTGCTTTGCAATTTTGATTCACAAGAAACTTACTGATTTTTGTGCTAAAATTGACTATTGATTCTTCAGATTTTTCACCATAAGGCAAATGTTTTGTATCTCCAAAATAAATAATTGATTCGTTTGGCATTTGCTCTTTTAGAGCATGAGCAACCGTTAAGCCACCAATACCAGAATCAAATATACCAATTGGAGAATTTTTCATGATTTAAAGGTATAAAAAAAGCATCTTATTAAGATGCTTTTCTAAGATTTATATTTAAGAATAGATTATATTTTTAATGCTAACTTTACTTTCTCTAGAATGTCTTCACTATCTTTTGAGTACAGTATAAAACCTGAACTACTATCTAATATATATGTATATTTTCCTTTTTCCGCAACTACGTCAATAGCATTTTGAGCTTTTTCTAATATAGGCTGTAGTAACTCTTGTTCTTTTTCTTGTAAAGAAGCTTGTGCAGATTGCTGGAACGTGGTTAATCTTTGTTCTAATCCTTGAATTTCCGCTATCTTATCTTGTTTTGTAAGGTCATCATAACTTTCTTCATTATTTTGGTAGTTTTCTACCATTGATTGATATTCAGTTTGCATGGAAATCAACTGGCTTTCTAATCCTTTCGCGTAATCTTGTAATGATGTTTCTGCAGTTGTTCTTTCTGGCATTAATGAGAGTAACTCTTGAGAGTTAATGTGTCCAAATTTCTGAGCAGAGGAACCTAAGGTTAATAGTCCGAATACTGCTAATAGTGCTAATTTTTTCATTTTATTTTTCATTTAATTATTTTAGTTTCTGTTTAGTATCCCATCAATTCTAATACCTTATCTGATTTATCTAATTCCGGATTTGAATATAACATGATTAAATCACTTGAAGCGTCAAAAATAATAGAATATTTATTACTGGCCGCTAATTGTTGTACCGCATCAAAAATACGATCTTGTATTGGTTTTATTAAATCTTGTCTTTTCTTGTAAAGATCTCCATTATTCCCAAAATATTTCTGTTGCAATGATTGAACAGATTTTTCTTTTTCCATAATAGCTTCTTCTCTTTTAGTTTTCATTTCAGACGTAAGTAATACTTGCTCAGATTGGTAGTCTCTGTACATTTGCTCTACTTCTTCATAAGCTAATTCAATTTCAGATTGCCATTCTTTAGAAAAATCATCAATTTTTTCTTCGGCTTGTATAAACTCTGGCATTTTTGACAGAATATAATCTGAGTCTACATAAGCGAATTTTTGTGCGTAAGTACCTATTGAAGTCATTAGAATTACAATAAGTAAGAATAGTGTTTTTGTTGTTTTCATAATTATTTATTTTAAAAAGTTTGTCCTATAGAAAAATGAAACTGTCCGATATTTGCATCTGGATTTCCAGGAATTTCATCTAATCCCCAACCATAATCAAGTCCCATAAGCCCCATCATTGGTATGGTAATTCTTACCCCGACACCAACAGATCTTTTAACTGAAAATGGATTGAAGTAATCAAAATTATCCCAAGCATTACCAGCCTCTAAAAATCCTAAGGCGTATACAGTTGAAGCCGGATTAAGACTAATTGCATATCTTAATTCTGCTGAATATCTGTTAAAGATAGTTCCTCCTGTTTGTGGAGAAACAGAATTGTTAGAATAACCTCTTAACGAAATTAATTCTCTACCATCAAACTGATATCCCATTCCGCTCATTCCATCTCCACCTAGATAGAATCTTCCAAAAGGAGCAGCTCCAACTCCTTTGTTATACATTCCTAAATACCCCATCTCCATACGAGTTGCAAGAACTAATTTTTCTGTAAAAGCAGAATACCACTTGGATTTAAAATTCCATTTGTAATACTCTATAAATTTGTACTTCTCTTGATCAGTCTGATTTGAATAATCATCAATACCATCAAATAAGGAATAAGGAGGAGTAAGTTTTAGATCTAAACTAAATTGAGAACCTCTTCTTGCATAGATTGGTTGATCAACAGAATTTCTTCCAAAATTGGCATTAAAGTTAAGATCATTTGCTGTTCCATCAGTAAAACTAAAAAATGATTGAGAATTTTCCAGATGATATTGTTGAAATCCTAGTGAATTACTATATGTAAAAAAGTCGTCAGGAACTTGTAATCTTTTACCTAAACCAATGGTAACTCCTGTAATCTGAGTTCTTTCTCTTTCTTCTCCATCTAGTCCGTTTGAAAACACATTTTTATATAAAGACACACTTAATGAAGTTGGTTTTTTACCTCCAAGCCATGGCTCCATAAACGCAAGCCTATAATTTTGGTAATATATTCCATTGGAAGATGCGGAAATCATAAACTGTTGACCATCTCCAGAAGGTAATGGATCCCATAATTGTGGTTTGAAAATATTTTTGGTAGAAAAGTTGGTGAATTGAAATGATAGAGTACCAATCACTCTACCTCCTCCCCATCCTCCTTGTAGATTTAATTGATCTGAAGATTTCTCTTCAACATTATAAGTAATATTTACGGTATTTTTTACTTGATCCGGATCAATATCAATATTTCCTAAAGTTTCTGGATTAAAATAATTTAATGCAGATAACTCTCTTTGCGTTCTGATGATGTCTGATCGTTTAAATAAATCTCCAGGTTTAGTACGGATTTCTCTCATTATTACATGATCGTTTGTTTTAGTATTTCCGTTTACAATTACTTTGTTTATTCTGGCTTGTTGTCCTTCTCTGATTCTGATTTCTAAATCAATTTCATTATTTTCGGTAGCTACTTCTACAGGCGTAGCGTTAAAAAACAAATAACCATCGTCTAAGTATAATGAACTAATATCGTTCCCAGTTGCACTTCCGTAGATTCTACTATCTAATACAGTTTTGTCAAAAATATCTCCACTTTCAATAGATAGGATTCTAGAAAGTTCTTCATTGGTATAAATAGTATTTCCAACAAATGAGATGTTTCGGAATTTATAAGGTTCTCCTTCATAAATCCATACTTCAATAGTTAAAGTATTATCAGGATTTAGGTAATTTGTATCTTGTAGAATACGAGCGTCTCTGTATCCTTTCTGGTTGTATTTTTCAATTATTGCATTTAAATCAGACTCAAGATTGTCCTCATTAAATTTTGAAACTTTAAAGAATCTCCACCATTTTTTTTCTTTTGTTTCTTTCATCTTTTTTCTTACAGTAAAGTCAGATAGAGCATAAGTCATATCCGCTTTGTTAAAGAAATTTTTCTTCTTATTTTTTCTTAAATTTCTGCCATGAATAATTATTTCACGGATTTTCACTCTTTCTCCCTTATCAATATTAAAAGTTATAATAGAGGAGTTTATATCTTGTTTATCTTCTGATATTTGATAATCCACTTTTATGTTGTTGTATCCCTTATCTTTAAAATACAATTCAATTGTATAGATTGAATTATTTATTAAATTCTCTGATAGAACCTTGCCTCTCATCAATTTGAGTTGTTCTTTAAGTTCTGTAATATCGTGTTTCTTTATTTCCCCTTTAAAATTAAATTTTGCAAGTTTTGAGTGCTCTTTTAATGAAATATTTAAGAATATATTTTCCTCTTCAATCTTAATTATATCAATTGAAATATCAGAAAACAAACCTTGTTTCCAAAGTTTCTTTATTGCTAAAGAAATATCTTCTCCAGGAATTAGAATTTTTTCTCCTAATTTTAATCCGCTAATACTAATTAGCGTGTTTTCATCCAAATATTTGATTCCAGTTACGCTAATTCCCGAGAGAGTATACTCAGTTGGAGATGAATAATCGGTAATATCTGTTTGAGAGAAAGTAAGAGTATTTCCTATAAAAATTATGATTAAAAATGCTATTAATTTCTTCAATTTTTTTCTTTTAGTTGTTCTGATATTTTTCCAAATCTTCTTTCTCTTTGTTGGAATTTATATATTGCTTCAAATAGGTCTTCTCTTCTGAATTCTGGCCATAGAATATCCGTAAAATACAATTCGGAATAAGCTATTTGCCATAATAAAAAGTTGCTTATCCTTTGTTCTCCGCTAGTTCTGATTAATAATTCAGGGTTAGGAACGCCTTTTGTAGTTAGATATTGTGAAAATAACTCTTCATTTATATTCTTCTCTGACACCTCATTTTTTACAATTTGTTTAATTGCATTAATTATTTCCCATCTACTACTATAACTAAGTGCTAAAATAAGTGTAGTTCTGCTTCCGTGCTTTGTTTTCTCTATCGCTTCTTTCAACTCTGATTGACATTTTTTAGGAAGTTCTTCAATATTTCCAATTGCTTCTAATCGAATGTTGTTATCTAAAAGAGTTTTTGTTTCTTTATTAATTGTAGAAACTAATAAGCTCATTAGAGCATTTACTTCCCTCTTTGGTCTGTTCCAATTTTCTGTAGAAAAAGCATAAAGAGTAATATATTTAAGTCCAATTTCAGCAGCTCCCTCTACTGTATCACGAACTGCTTTTACACCACTTTGATGTCCAAAAACTCTGAATTTGCCTTTGCTTTTTGCCCACCTACCATTTCCATCCATGGTAATAGCTACATGCTGTGGTAGCTTATCTGTATCAATCTCATCTTTATACATTAAGAGGAATTAGTAGTCGCAACCTTTTGTGTTTCCTTGAAGCCTGAAAGAAAGCGTAATTCCAGAAAAAGAATACCAATCATTATTAGTTTCATCTCCTCTTGCAATTCCTTCAGCTTGAGGTCCGTCTAAACTTTTATCAGAAAGCTCCATTGTTAGGAGATCAAATTCTGTAGGGAAAGGACTTCCAACATAAGTCATACTTACATCATCTAGATAATCAGTAAACGTTTTTCGTATTCCGTATTCTAAAATAATATTAAAATTCGGTGAAACACCAATTTTCACTCCCCCTCCAAATGGCATAGAAAGTTGAGTAATAGCGTATTTCTTTCTATTAGGAAAGGAAGTTGTGCCCTGACCTTCTGTTCCCAGATTTTGCAAATCGTACCATTGACCATCTGAAGCTTCTGCCTTAGGATTATGATTATAAATAGCAGCTCCTATGAAAACAAATGGACTCCAACTATAAAGAGAGTTACCTGTTTCATATGGGAGAAAATTAAATTCTACTTGACCAGAAAGTTCAATAATATCTGATTTAAAATGTAAGTTTCTATTTTTCTTTATTGGATCAGAACTATTAGCATCATCTGCATAAATATTTGTGTAAAGTGCAGATGATTTAAAAGAAAACCTTCTGTCAAAATTTACCCGATAGGTAAGACCACCAGCCACATGGAGGTTGTTAAAATGAGTACTATTCATATCTCCTATATAGTATCCTGCTCCACCTAAAACACCAAATTCCTTATTTGGTTCATACTGAGCAAAAATATTTATAGAAGATGATATGATAAAAATAATAGATAAAAGGATCTTATTAAATCTAGTAAAAATATTCTTTGTATTTGTATTTTTCATAATTTTTAAAATATTATCAGCAAATATACTTAAAATGAAGTTTTTTTTACTCCAAAAACTAATTCCTTTTATCTGAACCCCACATTAACTTATTTCTGATGGTAGAAATAAAAGAACTATCCTTAGGTTCTATCAGATTTATTTTGAAGTCTGCTTTCTTTATTATTAACTCTAAAGATGAATCAAACGCTCTAGATCGAGAATCTAAAGAAACTAGGGCAAGTTGATCTCTATCTTCAACTTTTAATCGGATAGAGTTTTTCTCATTTATAATGATAGGACGAACATTTAAATTATGTGGAGCAATAGGAGCTATAATTATATTTTCTGTTCCTGGTAGAATAATAGGCCCCCCGCAACTTAGTGAGTATCCTGTACTACCAGTAGGAGTAGAAATTAACAAACCATCTGCCCAATAAGAATTAAGGAATTCATCATCAATAAAAGCATCAATCCTTATCATAGAAGAAGTATCTTTTTTTACAATAGCAACTTCATTTAGTGCAAAGTTGGTTGTTCCAAACAAATTATTTTCTGTTTCTAATTGAAGTACAGTTCTGCTTCTTATTTTGTATTCTCCTTTTAGAACATTGTCAACTGCAACATCAATTTGATCGGTAGAAATACTAGAAATAAATCCTAACCTTCCTGTATTAATTCCTAAAATTGGGATGTTACTTTCTCTAACATATGTAACAGCTTTTAGTAGAGTTCCATCTCCACCAATTGAAAAGAGAAAATCAATATTCTCATCAGATGTAATTCTTTCAAAAGTTTTTGTTTCTTCAGAAAAATTAATAGAATCTTGCAGAAAATCATGAAATTTATGATGTATAATTAACTCTACATTTTCTGATTCTAATTTAGTGATAAGATGATTGATGTACTTGATATAATTGGAAGGAAATTCGTTTCCGAAAAGTGCTATTTTCATTTTAATCAGGGATTAAATTATTTTACAAAGATATATAAAAAACTGAGGGAGTCTTACGGATTTAAGAATCTCATTAATTGTTCGTATCTTTCTAAGAAATCAACGTCTTCATCATCTTCTTTATAAGATGCAACAATACTATATTCATATCTTTCTAAATCTTTAATTATAGGAGTAATTTCGGTTTTATTTATTTTTATAGTGAGTTCCATTTTGGTGCTTTCTGGTGTAGAAGTAACATAAGTACTCAAAATTTTAGCATCATTATTTTCAATAATATTTGATATTTCAGTTAGAGAATAGTCGTTATGATTCATTTGTAAAACAATGACTCCACCTACAGATTGTATTGCAGCAGAGTTTGCTATAGTATATAATAATTTTCGGTTAGTGATAACTCCCTTATATTGTTTGTTCTCATCCAGAACAGGAACTACAGAAAGGTTATTTTTTTCTAAAACCTCAATAATATCGAACAAATGTTGGTTGTAGATTACATGAGGAGAGGCTAAATTTGGCAAATGCTCTTCAATATACTCATCTGCTGAGTTCCAATTATTTATCTCTTTATCAGAAACTATTCCCAGATAAAAATCATTCTTTACCACCGCCAAATGGTTGACTCTATAGAGATTCATAAGCTCTAAAGCTCTGTTCCCATCATCATCCGGAAGTAGAGAAATAATTGAAGAAGAAATAAGTTTTACTGCTTTCATAGGGCAAACTTACAATTTTTATACTTTTGCTTGAAATATAGATGACAAAATTAAGTGTAAATATAAATAAGATAGCTACTATCAGAAATGCTAGAGGAGGAGTAACTCCGAATGTGGTGGAAGCGGCTATAAATTGTCAAAAGTTTGGAGCAGATGGAGTTACTATTCACCCTAGGCCAGATGAAAGACATATTACAAGAAAGGATGTCTACAATATTAAATCAATTATAAGTACTGAGTTTAATATAGAGGGATATCCATCAGAAGATTTTATTAAAATGGTGTTGGAAATAAATCCTGAGCAAGTTACATTAGTTCCTGACGGACCAGATGTTATTACTTCTTGTGCGGGTTGGGATACTATCAAATTTCAATCTTATTTGAAAGAAATTATATCTATTTTTCAAGAAAAAGGAATACGAACTTCCATTTTTGTAGATCCGGAAATAGAAATGATTGAAGGATCTAAACTATGCGGAACAGATAGAATTGAACTTTATACGGAAGATTATGCAACAAATTATCTTTCTAACAAAGAGAAGGCAATTGCTCCATATATAGAAGCTGCAAAAAAGGCAACTGAATTAGGATTAGGTATTAATGCAGGACACGATTTGAGTTTAGAGAATTTAGAATTTTTTGCTAGAGAAATTCCAAATTTGGCAGAGGTTTCTATAGGACACGCACTTATAAGTGACGCTCTTTATTTAGGATTGGAAAATGCAATACAAATGTATAAACGACTTCTGTAAATGAAACTTTATTCAAAAATATATGGAGATAAAACACAGAATTTAATAATAATTCATGGACTGTTTGGGATGAGTGATAATTGGAATTCCCTTGGGAAACAATTTTCAAAATATTGTAGAGTGCATCTGATTGATTTAAGGAACCATGGAAGATCTCCTCATTCTGATGATTTTAATTATGAGGTGATGTGCGGAGATGTATTAGAATATATGCAGGATAATAAGATAGAAAAACCAATTATCTTAGGTCATTCTTTAGGAGGGAAGGTGGCTATGAAATTTGCATTTACACATACTAATAAAATAGAGAAATTAATAGTTGCTGATATGGCTCCAAGAAGGTATGATACTGATTTTCATCAGAATTTATTAAGCACACTTTACAGATTACCTTTAGAAAATTTTGAGAAAAGAGAGGAGATTGACAAATTACTTGCTTCCACTTATGAGGATAAAGGCATGCGACTATTCCTTTTGAAAAACCTATACAGAAATGAAAAAAAGGAATTTGCTTGGCGTTTTAATATTGAAGTTCTTTTGGAGAAAGTAAGTAACATACAAGAGGTAGATTTTATAAAAGGAGTTTGTGATGTTCCAACTCATTTTATAAGAGGAGGAAATTCCAATTATATAACAACTGAAGACGAACTAATTATAAACAAACACTTTTCAGATTTTAGTATTGCAACAATTGAGGGAGCAGGACATTGGCTACATGCCGAAAAACCAGAATGCTTTTATGATGAGGTTATGGGATTTTGCTTACTATAAATTAAACTAGAAATTTAGATAAGTCCGTTACGTTAGAGTAGTGGGGTATTTTAGGTAATATCTATTCAGTTGGTTTAGATACTTTATAGTTAGTTTCTTGTAAACCACCAGCTCGATTCCACTTAACTTTCTTAATGTTTTCAACTTCAGAGTGTTTAACACAGTATGTATTGACGGATTCATTATTTTTCAAGTGGAAGATTTCTTTATAATTTTCTTTTTCATACTTATGATGAGTAAGTTTTGTATCTATTATATTCCCACTAAATAGAAAAAATGATGTACTAAAAAAGATTTCTAACATACCCCAAAGATAATAAATTAAATTGATTGTTATCAATTTTATAGAACTAATCACCGGTTTAGTTAATCAAATCAAATTGATTAAAATGATGAGTAGTATGGTGAATAATAAGAAATTTAATTTTTTCACTTTCCATTTTACCATATATAGGATGATCTATTTCCCCTTCAAGATCAATAAGGTTATTAAGTTTTTGAATTAGTACATCTTTTTCATAATCTAAATCTAAATTTTCATCAGATATTTTTAAAGATTTCACCATTGTCCTTAGATTTCTTGGAGTTTTTAATGGACTTAGTTTTGATATGTATATTAGAAATAATTTCCCAATGGTAACACCAAAATATTTATACCAGAATGGGACTGTGATTTTTCCTAAATATAAATCTATAGATTTCGAACAATGTTTTACCATTTGAGATGAGTTCATCTTCCCCCATTTTCCAATAGTCTCTTTTTTAAGAAAATTTAGTTTTTCAATCAGTTTTTCAATACTTAATAATGATTTATCACCCATCTTACCTTTCTTGTAAATACTAGAATCTTATAACCTGACCTTCTTTCGCCAGATTAAATCCTTTTTCAAAAACTTCTTTTTGGGCAGAGCTTTCTTCAATTAATAATGGGTTGGTGTGGTTAAAATGAATGAAATGTACTTTTTGTTTGTCGGCATCAGAGAGCTCAGAAAACAGATCCATACTCTCCTCTACAAAAGGATGAGGTATTTCACTCATGTCTCTTTTTAATTCTCCGTTTTTATAAAAGGTAGCATCCAAAAAGGCATAATCTACTTTTTGTATTAGTTGTACAATGTCAGTTTCCCACTTTTCCCATTTATCAATATCTGGAATAAAAACTAAGGACTTGTTATTTATAGTAATCTCATAACCAACTGTTTCCGAAAATTCATCCCTATGAGGAACTAAAAAAGGTTTTATTTTTATGTTCTCGTTCAGATTAATAGTGGAATCCGATTTTAGTTTTTGCAAACTAATATTTTCTAATTTCACCAATTGGCTCCACGGCCCATTTTCTTCTAAAAAAATTGCCATTTTTGGCATGGCAAAAACAGGAATTCCATTTGTTCCCATTACTTCTCTACCGAAATGCATCAGTCCTGTATAATGACCCATATGAGCATGGGTTAGTAGCACTCCATCAATTTTTTCTGTTCCCGTTTTACTTTTTAATAATTGCAATTGCTTTTTTATATTTGGAGTAGCATCTATAATCCATTGCTCATTTGTAGTTGGATCTACAATTGCTAGGCAAGAAGTAGTCTTTTGTAATGCAGAATTATTCCAAGCTGCTGCACAACATTCTTTTTTGCAATTCATTTGAGGGTATCCGGCATCTTGAGCCACTCCCAAAACCATAACATATGGAGTTTGTGGAATTTCTTCCTCCATAGAATTTTTTTCAGATATTGGAGCTTCTTCCTTTTGAGAATTACAGGAAAAAAGAAATACAACACTTATTAATAGTATATTTTTCATTTGATAATTTTTTCAAAACAATAATACTCATTTTTGTTGGGTTTCAAATTGATGGACCCTAATTCTCTATAACCTAATCTTCTATAAAACTCCATAGCTTTTGGGTTACCACTATAAGTATCCAGTCGAATAGATTTTAATCCTTTTTCTATTACCCTATTTTCAGCAAAAATCATTAATTTTTTACCAATCTTTTTCTTCCAGAATTCTTCTTTTACTGCCAATCGGTGCACTACCAAAAAAGAATTAGATGTATCTTCCCAATTTATATCTAAATAAGTTTTATCCTGATCTAGATCTATATTTATTCCTCCTATAATGACATTATTTTCAATAGCCACAAAATAAGTTTGAGCAATCAAATCTTCCATAATTACCCCAGCATTCGGATAAGTCTCATCCCATTGATCAATGTCGTTTGCAATCATACCCTTTACACATGATTTATACATCAACATGATATTATCCAAATCTGTTTTATTTGCTTTTCTGATTATCATTGTATAAGTAAATTACATCCCCTTACGTCTGAGTTGTCAAATCTTCCAAGTACCGAGAAAGAACCATCATCAAAAGTTTTCCCTAAATCTTGCGTAGCAATAAAAGGGCAGGAATAGATGTTTGCCAAATCTATTATATTTATTCCTCCAGTTTTATCATTCCCAATAATAGTGAGAGGATCATTAACATCTCTAATAAGAATTTTTTTCCATGCGGGAGATTTAAAAATATTATCTCCTTTGGAATAGCTTTGAGAAAGTAATTCCGTCATTCCATATTCCGAATGTATTTTGTTTAATGAGAAAGCATTCTTAAGAATTTTATGTAATTCTTCTTTTATTAATTCTTTTCGTTCTCCTTTTGTACCTCCAGTTTCCATTATTATTGTGTGTTCTAATTTTTGAGGAAACTGATCAGCTAAATCTAGTAATGCATAACTTACCCCAATCAGTATTGTTTTCTGTCCTTCATTTTCTAATTCTTCTAAAGTTGACGAAAGCCCTTTGTAATTATTCAGATAAAAACCACTTTTAGGATGCTGAGAATTTTTGATTAAGTCATCTACCATATAAATAAGAGAAGAACCTTCTCTCTCTCTGTAATTTGGCAACAGAGATAAAATACAATATTCAGATATATTTCCATAAAATTGATCAAAAGATTTTCGGAAAGATTTTTTATAAATTTCTAAATCAGAGATAAGATGCTTACTTTGGTTTCCTGTAGTTCCGCTACTCAGAAATATTTCTTCTATTTTTTGCCCCTTACAGATTATTTGATCTGTTTTAAAAAACTCGATTGGCAAAAAAGGAATTTCATTTATATTTTTCGGATTCTTCTCCTTTAAAATAATCTCTGCATACGCACTATAAATAGGATTATTTTCCATCTGAAAATCAAACAGATTCATACAGAGTTTATTGAAATTTTTTTCTGAGTTTATATTAAATATTCTTTCTGAAAAGCTATTCATTTCTGATGTAAGTGTTTTGATGTTCAAAAGTAGTATATTTGCTTTTAAAATACCTTAAATGAAGAATATTTATAATCACTTCTTATTCCCTCTTTCATTATCTCTTATCATATTTTCATGTAATGATAAAGAGAATTCTGAAACCATTCAGAAAACTATAACTCTTCCAGAAGGAGTATTATATAAACTTGATATGACAGCAGAAAATATAGAGATTAATTGGAAAGCTTATAAAACTAATGACAGAACCCCAGTATTAGGAGAGTTTAGTGAGTTTAGTTCTGACAGGAACGGGAAAGAATATGAAAGAATTGAGGATTTAGTGGGTGGTCTAAATTTCTCTATTAGCTCTTTAAGCTCCTCATCAGCTGACGATATAAGAGATCTAAATCTTAAGAACTATTTTTTTAAATACTTTACTGATAATTTTAAAATTAATGGAACACTTGGCAAACCAATGAATGATTCTATAGATGTGTATTTTGATGTTTTAGAAAAAAACAATCCTATTCGTTTTGCGTATTCAACCTATCTTACGACCTCTAAGTATTCCAATAAGATTATTCAGATTAAAGGTACGCTAAATTTAGTAAATCAATTTAATGGGGAAGCGTTTAATAGTATTCATAAACAATGTTTTGATTTACATAAAGGATCTGATGGAATTTCAAAGACCTGGGAAGAAGTAGATGTTGATATTAAGGTATTAGTTATTAACGAAACTAATCCTAAATTTCATAAAATCAAACATTAAAATTTACATTCAACATTTAAAAAAACTGATCTATCTTCCATAGAGTTGCCTGAATCTGATAAAGTTTCATCTTCCCATGATCGAAAGTTAAGTGCAATTTTAACTCCTTTAGTAATTTGTTTTTCTATACCAAATATTTGTGCACTCCCATCTCCTGATTGTATAATGTTTTTATTACTCGTAGAGATCATATCTCTTCTTAGAAACATTGTATAACCTGCTAAATCAATAGAACCATATAAAGATAATATCTCACGATTCATTGAATTTGTAATATGATCTTCATTTTGCATTATATTTCTTTCAAGACTTACATTATAATTAGGCCCTATGTAATTTATTGCGCCTGAAGTAATAGTTTGAGTTTCTAGTGTGTCGTTTGCAGTTGGTAAATTATCTCTAAATAGTCTACATGAGAGATCATCTGTTATCTTTACTGTTAATCCAGCTCCGCTCCTAAAAACACCATCTGAAGTTTGAGACTTCTTATATCCTTCTCCATTAATGAGTTGAGCATCTACAATTATTTTTTCTGTTACCTTATATGTTCCGCTAATTCCAGCATCTGCAGAGCTTGCCCATTTATATTGGTCAAGAGCACTTTTTTCTACATATCTTTTCCCCCAACTCTTTTCCATAAATTTAAAGTTATTCGTGCCTATCATTCCAAAATTTAGGGACATGTTTTCCGAAGCTTTCCAGTTTATAGATGCAATTTTTAGAAAAGCGGTGTAGGCTGACCCTCCGGAATTACTTCCAACGTCAAATGTTATTTTAGCAGAAAACTTGTCGTCAAACTTATAACTATACCCAAGATATGACCTTTTAATTTCAAATTCTTTAAAGTCACTTTCCGTGTCCGCATTATAGTTTGCAAATATTTTTACTGATGGTGTTCCTTGTCCGAATGATTGTGTTGTAATAAACAATAGGACGCATAATAACAAAGTATTTTTTTTCATTTTTCTATTTATCTCCAACAATTGCTTCTGATACATTAAAAATATGATCACCTATCTTTTCTAATGAATGGATAAGATTATTATAAATCATTCCTGTTTGAATTTTCATTTCTCCTTTCTCAATTTTCTGTAAATATGATTTTCTTAATTTGTTTCTCATATTATTGATGTTAATTTCAGAATTATTAGCTTCTGTTAAGGATACTTGGGCATATTCTGAGTTTAAGTTATTATTCATAATATTTAAAGATAACTGAATTTCGCTTAACATATCTTCAACGCTTTTAGTTGCTTCATTCGTAAAGTCCGCTTTCTTTTCTTTTTTTCTCTCTATTGATATTGATATTTGATAACAGATATCTCCAATTCGTTCCATGTCATTAATAATAGATATCATGGACCTTACTTTTATAGAGGCAGCATCACTCATTTCTCCCTGCGCTGATTTTGCTAAATAATCTGCGATTTCTACTTCCATTTTATCGGTGATATCTTCATATTTCCTTATTCTTTTCATTAATGCATCAAACTTCTTATTATCAGTTTCTTTCATTAATGCCGGAATCATATTAAATAGTCTAGTAGTGATTTCTCCAAATTTTATTACTTCTTTTTTAGCTTCTAATACTGAAAGCTCTGCAGTTTGCATCAGTCCACCACCAATATGCTCTAAGTGGAATTCTTCATCTATCTCCCCTTTAGATGGCTGCATTCGAATAACCGTCCGTGATATTAAAGGGACAAACCAAACAAGAAAAATCACATTTAAGATATTAAAGGTAGTATGAAATATAGAAAGACCTATAGGTACTGCTATAGATTCACCTACACTATTAAGTGGAGATAAATCCATATTTGACATCATATAACTATCAATAATTCTTATAAAGAATTGTAAGGCAAATATCATCCAAATTACTCCAAAAATATTAAATATAAAGTGAGCTCTTGCTGCTCTTTTTGCATGCACATTTCCTACAAGAGCAGCTAAATTTGCAGTAATTGTAGTTCCAATATTTTCACCTAAAACCATAGCGGCTGCTAGTTCAAAAGGAATATATCCCTCATAACACATGACTAGAGTTAAGGCCATAGCTGCTGAAGATGATTGTACAACTAATGTAAGAATCGTTCCTACTCCAATAAAGATTATAGTTGACAAAATTCCCATATTAGCATAATTAGAAAGAAATGCTAAAAATTCTGTATTTTCTTTTAAGTTTGGTACAGAGCCTTTCAACGCGTCTAATCCCATAAATAATAAAGCAAACCCTATAAGCACTTCTGCCCATGCTTTTATATTAGATTTTGAGGAGAACATCATTGGGAAACCAATAGCAATAATTGGTAAGGCAATAGATGATATTTTAACCTTAAAACCTAATAAGGAAATAAGCCAAGCGGTAATAGTAGTTCCAATATTTGCTCCCATAATAACACCTATAGATTCTACTAAACTTAGTAATCCAGCATTTACAAAACTTACTATCATTACGGTAGTAGCTGAAGATGATTGTAAAAGTGCAGTTAATATAAACCCTGTTGTAATTCCTAGAAATCGAGTTGAAGTCATTTTACTTAAAATGCTTCTCATTTTACTACCAGCAACTTTTTGAATTCCGTCACTCATTACCTTCATTCCATAGATGAAGAATCCAAGAGCCCCAATTAGTGTTAAAAATTCAATTATTCCAAATTTCATAATTTATGTTTTCGCAAATTTATTAATTTATAGAACAATTATATTGTTTTTTTTTTTTTTTCAACAGAAAAGGTTTTCCAAAAAGTTCAACTTTTTTTCACTAATATTTGTTCTAAATCCAGAATAATCCTTCCATTTGCAGAAATAATTACTTTAAAATTATGTTCTAAAAGATTATTTATTACAGGAATACATCTTGTTGCATGTTCTAATCCCCAGTTCAGAGGAGCAACCAAAATCCTTTTTTTGAATTCATCAGCCGAAAACACATAAAACAATCTATTTTTGTAAAAAAACACAAATTGGGAAAAAATAAATTACGCAAGTTTTCGGAAATGGAAGAATTATCAAATGTAATTCAGCCACAAAATGATCATCTAACAGAAGATATTCAATTAAAAGGAAAATGGAATTCCGATTTTTTTAAAAATGAAAATCCTATTGTTTTAGAGCTTGGTTGCGGAAAAGGAGAATATTCGGTTGCACTTTCTGAACGATATCCTGATAAAAATTTTATTGGAATTGATATAAAAGGAAATAGAATATGGAAAGGAGCAACTAATTCTAATAATATGAATTGTAAAAATATTGCATTTCTAAGAGTTAGGATTGAACATATTCTAAATTGTTTTACAAAAGATGAAGTCTCCGAGATCTGGATTACTTTTCCTGATCCTCAAATCAAAAAGAAACGACAAAGAAAACGTCTTACTCACCCAGAATTTCTGAAAAAATATTCTCAAATTTTAAAAAAGGATGGAATAATTCATCTTAAAACCGATAGTGCATTTTTATATGGTTATACTCTTGGTATTATTGAAGGGGAGAATCACGAGCTTTTAGATTGCACAAATGATGTTTACGGAGTCCATCAGGAAAGGAATGATATGGATATAAAAACCCACTATGAAAAAATATTTCTCGACAAAGGAACATCTATTACCTATACAAAATTTAGACTAATTTAGGCATTCTCGATTCTATTCTACGAACACAAAACAGATTAAATAAATTGCATTCGAATAAGTAAAATACGTTATATTTGCTATTATAAAATTTTACAATGAACATTTCTACAAAACAAATTGAAGATGCACTTTCTGAAGTAAAAGTTCCTGAAGGAGATAAGTCTATCTGGGAAAGCGGAATAGTAAAAAATATCCAGATTTTTGGTAAAGAAGTGGTTTTAGATTTGGAGATAAATAATCCTACACTGCAATACAAAAAGAGGATAGAGGTAGATTGTCTAAAAATTATTCATAATAAGGTTTATAAAAAGGCAATTATAAAAGTAAATTTTTCAGTTATACAACAAGAAGAGAAAACAAATATAATTAAGGGGAAGGAAATTCCTGGAGTAAAAAATATTATTGCTATTTCTTCTGGGAAAGGAGGTGTAGGTAAATCTACAATAACTGCAAATTTGGCAGTAGCTTTATCTGATTTGGGTTATAAAGTAGGTGTAGTTGATGCAGATATTTATGGGCCATCCATGCATATTATGTTTGATTTGGAAGGATCTGTACCAAAAACAATTGAGGTAAATGGTAAGTCAAAAATTAAACCATTAGAAAATTATGGTGTAAAGCTTTTATCTATCGGATTCTTTGCGCAATCTCAGCAGGCAGTTGTTTGGAGAGGTCCTATGGCATCAAAAGCACTAAATCAGCTTATTTGGGATGCTAATTGGGGAGAGTTAGATTATTTATTAATAGATCTACCTCCTGGAACTGGAGATATTCATTTATCTTTAGTTCAGTCGATTCCTGTAACGGGAGCTGTTGTAGTGAGTACACCACAAGCTATAGCTCTAGCTGACGCTAAGAAAGGCGTAAATATGTTTCAGTTAGAAACTATCAATGTTCCGGTTTTAGGTATTGTAGAAAACATGGCATATTTCACTCCGGAAGAATTGCCAAATAATAAATACTATATTTTCGGAAAAGAGGGAGCGAAAGAATTAGCTGAGCAAATGAATATTGATTTGCTAGCAGAGATTCCTTTAGTGCAATCAGTGAGGGAGGCATCAGATATTGGAAGGCCAGCAGTATTGCAAGGTTCTACGGATGTTGCAATAGCACTATCTAATCTAGCAAAAAAAGTAATAGAAAAAATAGAAACAAGAAATTCAGAACTAGAGAAAACTAAAGTAGTTGAAACTTCACATACTAAAGGATGTTCTACAAACTAAATTATAATGGGAATAATTACAGACAAAAACATAATTGACAAAATTGAAGAAGCTCTGACTACAATTAGACCATATCTAGAATCAGATGGTGGTGATATAAATTTAGTAGAAGTAACTGATGATATGATTGTTAAAGTAAAATTAATTGGAGCTTGTAGTAGTTGTAATGTAAGTATGATGACTTTAAAAAACGGTGTGGAAGTTGCAATTAAAAGTGCTGTACCAGAAGTAAAAGAGGTTATTGATGTAACTTCTTTGTAGAAATTGGGGTGCGACATAAATATACATACCCAAAACCTTCTTCCAATTTTCTAAAAAAACTAGTAGAATTCAGTAAACGATACACTTATTCTTCTATTCTTATTTCAGGAGATAATTACGATAAATACTCCAAATTTAATACTATTGCAGCTCTTGGATCAAAAGAAATTATCAGTTCCTCATCCAATTCATTTAAAAAACTTCTTAGTTTTCATAATCATCATAAAGATTGGATGTTCGGTTTTTTATCTTACGATATAAAAAATGAAATAGAAGATTTAAGATCTGAAAATATTGATCAATTTACGTTTCCAAATTTGGAGTTTTTTATCCCGGAAACGATTCTATTTATTTCAGCTGAGGATATAAAAGTTGAATCGTTCCTTTCAGAGAATGAAGTATCAGGATTATTAGAAGAAATTAATAATTTTAAGATAATTCAAAAAGAAGATCCGGATATTAAGTTAAATTTTAGAGAGACCAAAGAAGAATTTATAAAAAAAATAGACACAATAAAAAAACATATACAGCTAGGAGACATTTACGAAATGAATTATTGTCAAGAGCTATTTTCCAAAGGACATGATATAAATCCATCTTCAGTATTTTGGGATTTACATCTAAAAAGTAACGCTCCTTTTTCTGTTTTTTCAAAGATGAGAAATAAGTATTTATTATGTTCTAGTCCAGAACGATTTCTACAAAAATCAGAGAATAAAATTATTTCTCAGCCAATAAAAGGTACTCGAAAAAGAGGGGAAAATAATCAGGAAGACCAAGAATTAATTTTTGATTTGCAACAAAGCGAAAAAGATCGTTCAGAAAATATAATGATTGCTGATTTGGTGAGAAATGACTTATCCAGAACGGCAGAAAAATCATCTGTCAAAGCAGAAGAACTCTGTAAAATTTATACTTTTGACAGGGTTCATCAAATGATTTCAACTATTAGTTCTAATTTAGATGAAAAATATAATTTTGTAGATGTGTTAGAAACCACTTTCCCAATGGGATCTATGACTGGTGCTCCAAAAATAAAATCAATGGAATTAATAGAAAAATATGAAATCACAAAAAGATCGTTGTTCTCATCTGCATACGGTTATATTACACCAAATACTGACTTTGATTTTAATGTAGTTATTCGATCTATTTTATATGATGAAATAAATAATTATATTTCCGTTATGGTTGGGGGTGCAATTACAATAAATTCTGATCCTAAATCAGAATATGAAGAGTGTTTGATAAAGGCAGAAGCTATGATTGATGTTTTGAAAAATGAAAAATAGATTTTTAGAAAATATTAAAAAGAATAATTTATTTTCTAAGGAAGATAAACTAATAGTTGCTATTAGCGGAGGAGCCGATAGTGTAGCACTTGCTATATTATTAAACGAATGTAATTTTCCTATTATTTTTGCTCATTGTAATTTTAATTTAAGAGAAGATGAATCAGATGCAGATGAGGATTTTGTAAGAAAACTTGCAAAAGAATTGGAGATAGAATGTTTTGTTGAATCATTTGAAACAGAAAAATTTGCAAAGGAGAATAAAATCTCAATACAAATGGCGGCTCGAGAGCTTAGGTATTCTTGGCTAGAAAAAATCAGAATAAAAACAGACTCTAAATATATAGCTGTAGCGCATCATAAAGATGATGATATAGAAACATATTTTATTAATCTGATTAGAGGCAGTGGTATTAGAGGTTTCTTAGGTATGAAAGAAAAGAAAAATAAAATTATTCGCCCTCTACTAAATCTTCGAAGAGATGAAATAGAATCTTATTTAATGTTAAAAAATCAGGAATTCAGAACCGATAGTAGTAATACCGATACTAAATACTTAAGAAACAATATTAGAAAACATATTATACCGATTATAAAAGATGTAAATCCATCATTTTCTAATACTTTTTCAAATGAGTTGGAGTATATGAATGATGTTTTTAAGGTGTTTCAGAATGTGATAAATGATGAGGTGAAACATATTGTTTTATCTAGAATTGACGATATAATTCTCGACAAAAATAATCTTCTTAAATCAGCTAACAAAAAGATATTATTAAGAGAACTTATCTTTCCTTTTGGATTTTCTCAAACAGAGCAGATATTAAATAGTTGTAATGATATTGCTGGCAAAATATTCTATTCAAAATCACATAGATTACTTGTTGATAGAAATAAAATAATTATTTCAGAATTAAAAAATAAAGAAGAAATTTGCTTAGAAATTTCAGAGAATTCTGATGAAATTAATTTCCCAATAAATCTGAGATTTGCTATTTCAGAAGAGTTAGATTATCATAAATCTGAAGGAAAAGCTACTTTTGATTTTGATAGAATAAAATTTCCTATTCAGATAAGAAAGTGGAAAGAAGGAGATTATTTTCATCCAATAGGAATGAAGGGGAAGAAAAAACTGTCTGATTTTTTTATAGATGAAAAATTATCTAGATTTGAAAAAGAAAAGTGTTTTATTATGTGTAGTGATGAAAAGATAATGTGGATTATTGGCCACAGAATGGATGATAGGTTTAAGATTACTAACAAAACGAAAAAGGCGTATATTGCGGGACTTTTCTAATAGAAAAAATGGAAGAAATAAAATTTTTAGAAAAACAATATTTAGGGTTAAATAAAATGTCTTTTATCAGAAGAATTGCTTTAGCTATTTTTTGCTTTGTTGCTTATTATTGGAGTGAAAACCATGATAAATCTGGAGAATTATTTTTTTCTTTGGGTATTGCTATTTTAGTTATTTCAGCACTACTTGTTTTTGTGTTGCATTTCAAAACAAAAATAATAAATGGCTCTATTATATTAGATGGACTATGGACTTCCAGGAAGGTGAAAATTGATATTAATAGTATTAGATCTTGCCAGAAGGTTAGTTATAGTAGATTCTTTTTAAATAGGTCGGTTTATAATTTACACTACAAGAAGAGTATTCGTTTTTTCACAAGAGGGACTGACGCTGTGGAACTAACTGATCAAGATGGACTGATATATTTGATTGGAAGTCAGAAAGCAGAAGAACTAGATAGAGTAATTAATGAAAAATTAAATAATTAATGAATAAGTTTTTAGTAGTTGTATTTAGCATATTTAGTTTTACAACCTATTCGCAAATATTGGATAATATTGTAAAATGGGAATTCTCTCAGAAACAAATCTCAGAAACAGAAGTAGAACTTCAGTTTAAAGCAGAAATAGAAGAAAATTGGCATCTATATTCTCAAGATATTCCTGAAACTCCTCCTGCAACTACTTTTACTTTTATTATTAATGGAGATACATCAATTAAAAAAATAAAAGAGCCAAATGCAATTGAAGAATATGATTCTAATTTTGAAATGGCACTTAAATATTTCGTAGATGAAGCAATATTTAAACATACTATTGATCTAAGTGAAGTAGATAATATTAAAATAGATGGATATGTAGATTTTATGGTTTGTGATGACAAACAATGTTTACCACCAGATTATGAGGAATTTAATTTTACTTTAAAATTAACTGAGAGCTATGAAACTGATGTTTTGGGATGTGTAGATTCGTCTCAATCAAATTATAATCCTAATGCAACTGTGGATGATGGTTCTTGTTATTTAGATGGATGTACAGATTCTGTTGCTATAAACTATAATGAGTTAGCAACGAAATTAGATAATTCCTGCAAATATCCTGAAGAAGAACATAACATATATAATGATCCATTAGTTGATTTAAATAATTTCGGTAATAAAGAGGAAGGATCTAATACTTTATGGGGGATATTCTTGTTAGGATTATTGGGTGGAATTATTGCTTTAATTACTCCTTGCGTTTTTCCTATGATTCCACTTACTGTAAGTTTCTTTACAAAAGGGAAAAGTGAAAAAGGAATTTTTAATGCGGCAATGTACGGCTTCTTCATTATGTTAATTTACTTTTTACTTAGTATTCCTTTTCATATTATGCCAAATATTGATCCAGAGATTTTGAATCAGATTTCAACTAATACGTGGTTAAATTTACTATTTTTTGTAATATTTATTGCTTTCGCTCTTTCATTTTTTGGATATTACGAACTTACTTTACCGAGTAAATGGGGTAATAAAGCAGATTCTGGATCAAATACTGGAGGGTTAATCGGAATTTTCTTTATGGCACTGACTCTAGCTATTGTTTCATTCTCTTGTACAGGACCAATTTTAGGTACATTACTTGCAGGAACTTTAGGTGGTGATGTTAGTACTGTTTCGTTATTAGGGATAGAGTTCAAGATGGTTGCTACAAAACTTACTGTTGGTATGACAGGATTTGGATTAGCGCTTGGACTTCCTTTTGCAATTTTTGCTTTATTCCCAAAATTATTAAGTGCGTTGCCTCAATCAGGAGGTTGGTTGAACTCTGTAAAAGTAGTTCTAGGATTCTTAGAAGTTGCATTAGCAATTAAATTCTTATCGAATGCTGATATGGTAGAGCAATGGGGATTTGTAAAAAGAGAAACATTTTTTGCTTTGTGGTTTATTGTAGGATTATTAACAGTGTTATATTTAATAGGTAAAATAAAGTTCCCTCATGACACTCCTTTTAAAAAGATATCAAAGATTAGATATGGTTTTATTGCGTTTTTTACAGCGTTTACAATATATTTAATTCCTGGGATATTTGGTTCGCATTTAAATTGGTGGGAGCATGAAGCTTTAAGCGGCTTTCCTCCTCCATTAAATTATAGCTATACTTATCACAATGAAGATAATGAAGATAATGAAGCAAATAAAGTATATTATGATTATTGGGAAGCTATATCAGTTGCTGAAAAACAGAATAAGCCTGTTTTTATTGACTTTACAGGTTGGGCCTGCGTCAATTGTAGAAAAATGGAAGAGAATGTATTCCCTGAAGTAGATTCATTATTGAATGAGTTTGTTATGTGTCAACTTTATGTAGATGAGAAAAGACTTTTAGATAATCCAGAAACTGTTATTGTTCCAACTTCTGATGGTGGAACAAAGAAGAAACTCTTAAAAAATGTTGGAGATAAATGGAGTACATTACAAGCTGTTACTTACGCTTCTTCTTCACAACCATATTATGTTTTATATCAACCAGAAAAAGGTCTTTTAACAAATCCAATTGGGTACACTCCAAATGCAGATGAATTTAAAGAATGGCTGGAATATGGTTTAGCAGCATATGATAATCAAGAATAATTCAATAAAAGTAAAATAATGTCAAAGAAGAAAATAATCACAAAAAAATCGGAGGCTTTTTTAGAAGAGTATTTAAATAACCCATCACCAACAGGATTTGAAAGTGGAGGTCAGAAAATGTGGTTGGACTATATAAAACCTTACATTGATACGCACTTTGTAGATACTTACGGAACTGTTGTTGGAGTTATAAACCCTGAAGCAAAATACAAAGTTGTTATTGAAGCACATGCTGATGAGATTTCTTGGTTTGTTCACTATATTACTAAAGATGGATTTATCTACTTAAGAAGAAATGGTGGTTCCGATCATCAGATAGCTCCATCCAAGAGAGTAAATATCCATACTAAAAAAGGAATGGTGAAAGCAGTTTTTGGTTGGCCAGCTATTCATACCAGAACAGCAGGAACGGAGAAACCTCCAAAATTGGATAATATTTTTCTAGATTGTGGAGCAAAAGACAAAGAGGAAGTAGAAAAGTTAGGAATTCATGTAGGTTGTGTGGTTACTTATGAAGATGAGTTTATGATTTTAAACGATAAATATTATGTTGGTAGAGCATTGGATAATCGTATTGGTGGGTTTATGATTGCTGAGGTAGCTCGTTTGTTAAAAGAAAATAAAGTAAAATTACCTTTCGGATTATATATTACTAACTCGGTGCAAGAGGAAGTAGGATTGAGAGGAGCTCAGATGATTGTAGAAAACATAAAACCAGATGTGGCAATTGTAACGGATGTTTGTCATGACACAGGAACTCCTATGCTGGATAAAATAAAACAAGGAGACACTAAATGTGGAGATGGACCTGTTTTAACTTACGGACCAGCAGTACAGAACAACTTATTAGATCTTATTATTACAGCTGCAGAAAAGAATAAGATTCCTTTCCAAAGAGCGGCAGCATCCAGATCTACAGGTACTGATACAGATGCTTTCGCTTATGCAACAGGGGGAGTAGCGTCTTCTTTAATTTCTTTAGCACTTAGGTATATGCATACTACAGTAGAAACCGTAAGTAAAGATGATGTAGAAAATGTAATTCGTTTAATTTACGAATCTTTACAAAAGATTAAGAACAATCATGATTTCAGGTATTTGAAATAAAATTCAAGACACTCTTATAGGATCCTTTTTTACTCAGAATTTTTTTTATATTTGACAACAAACAAAAATTAATTATTATTATGGAAGGAATAGATTTTCCAATTCAAACTATATTTTATGTTATAGGATTATTCATCTTATTAAGAGGTACATTTTATATGGTAAAACAAAAACATGCGGTAATAATAGAAAGATTAGGAAAATTCAATAAAGTTTCAAAAGCTGGTTTGCATTTGAAAATCCCTTTTATTGATGTTATTGCTGGTAATGTAAACTTGAGAGTAAGAGAACTGCCAGTTGAAGTAGAAACCAAAACAAAGGATGATGTATTTGTAAGAATAGTAGTTTCCGTGCAGTTTTTTGTAATTGATGCTGCAGTAGGTATAAAAGATTCTTTTTATGAATTAAATAACCCTGAGCAACAAATTCAATCCTATGTCTTTGATTCAATTAGGTCTGAAGTGCCCTTAATGGAGTTAGATGATGTTTTTGCAGAGAAAGAGAAAATAGCTTTATCTGTAAAAGCTGAACTTTCAGGTACAATGCGGCAATTTGGATTTGATTTTATTAAAGCACTAGTAACTGATATTGATCCTGACGCAAAAGTAAAACACTCTATGAATGAAATAAATGCTGCAAAAAGAATGAAAGAAGCAGCAAAAGAGGAAGCGGAAGCAGCTAAAATTAGAGTAGTAGCGGCGGCTGAGGCTGATGCAGAAAGTAAACGATTGGCTGGAGAAGGTATAGCGCAGCAAAGAATAGCTATTGCAAATGGATTAAAAGAATCTGTAGAGGAAGTTAAACTTGCTATGGAAGATCATGTTACCAGCCAAGATGTTATGAATATGTTATTTATGACGCAGCATTATGAAACGGTATCTAAACTTGGGGAAAATAATACAAGTACTATCTTCATGCCATACTCTCCTGATAATGTAGGAGATTTACAGATGCAAATTCAGAGTAGCTTAATTGCTGTTGAAGAGATGAAAAACAAAAAAGAAAAGTAAATTAGACTTCATTATATCTGAAGCAATCAGTTGTATGATCGTTTACAATTCCCATAGCTTGCATATGTGCATAAACAATCGTTGTTCCTACAAATTTAAATCCTCTTTTCTTTAGATCAGAACTTATTTTATCAGAAAGAGGTGTGTTTGAAGGCATTTCACTTAATGATTTAAAATTATTTTGAATAGGCTTCCCATCTACAAATTCCCAAATATATTTACTAAAGGTTCCAAATTCTTTTCGTACTTCTATAAAAGCACTAGCGTTAGTTTTAGCTGCTTTTATCTTTAATCTGTTTCTGATAATTCCTGCATCTAATTTAAGTTCTTCAATCTTCTTTTCAGAATAATTTGCAATTTTTAGGTAATCAAAGTTGCTAAATGCTTTTCGGAAATTTTCTCTTTTTTTAAGTATAGTTATCCAACTTAGTCCTGCTTGAAAAGTTTCTAATAATAAAAACTCAAATATTTTAGCATCATCATAAACAGGAACTCCCCATTCCCTGTCATGATATTCTATGTATAAATCATCATCTTTTGGCCAATTACATCTATTTTTCTTAGTTGTATCCATTTTCTTTTAATCGATATCTTAAATTATTTCTAATGTTAATCCAGAACAGATTATAATCAGCAATATGATAATTATCCATTCGGTAGAAATTAGCAAAAGGAATTTTTATCGGTTTTATCCAAACTACTCCCTTATGATTGTATGCTGCTATCGAATTTGGATAATGTGTTTTATGATTTTGAAAAAGAATTCCTAGATGATTTTCATTTTCAGAGATTACAGTATCCGTTTTCCAACTAATAGGGTTTACACAAGAAATACTATCAGAAGAATCCCAATCACTTGGTAAGTATCCCTCTGCTAATGTACGCCACGAAAGGAAACAATTTACTTCATTTGGAGAGTTACAAGGAGGTAATTCTTCATGAAATTGTATAATTGGCATGCCTGGCAGATAACTAATAATCAATTGATTTTTCATACTGTCGTTTTTCAGAATTACTTCTTTCAACAATCGTTCTGCATGATTTGTCCCTTGACTATGTCCGGCAATAATAAATTTATTTCCTTTATTATAATTTTTCCAATAATAGATAAATGCATTTTTTACATCCGAATAAGCAACTTCAAATGCTTGTAATCCATTTTCTAAATCGTAATAAGACTGAATGTGCATTTGTCTGTAGTGTGGAGCGTAAATATTTGCAATTCCTAAGAAAACACTCCCCTGATTTTTAATAGCAGCATTTCCAATTTTTCTATTTAGATTTTTATCATTGATATCGGCATTCCATCTATTTCCTTTAGTATAAAGTGTAGGATGTACGAAAAACATATCTATTTTAGGATTAGAATTATATAAGGTATCCGTATAATTTTTTGGAAGACTTGCGTAATGATTTTCCTTTCCAGGATGTTCCACCCAATATTTTATTTCGGAATAGTTAGGAGTATCTCCCGATAAATTTATATCAAAATCATGTTTTGGAGTATCTTCCTTTTCAGGAATAATATTATACGTTTTACAGGAGTTTATATTTATTAGTAAGATGAAATAAAATAAATATCTGATTATGTATTTTACACCATTTCTTTTCGCTATCTGCCGTGACATTTCTTGTATTTCTTCCCGCTACCACATGGACAAGGTGCATTTCTTTCTATTTTCTGTTCCGTTCTGATTGGTTGTGCTTTTTGTTTTTGTGGAGTTTGATTTGGGTTTTGTGGGTTTGCATCCGGTAAATCAGACTCTCTACTTGTTTGTAAATTTTCTTTCTGAATTGCAGTTTTTTCTTCTTTTATTTTCTGATCTCCTCCATCAATTCCAGCTTTAAGTAAAAAAGAAACAATATCTTTATTTATTTTACTCATTACAACTTTAAATAAATCAATAGCTTCAAATTTATAAATAAGTAGAGGATCTTTTTGTTCGTAAACAGCATTTTGAACTGATTGTTTCAAATCATCCATCTCTCTTAAATGATTTTTCCAGAAATCATCAATGATAGCAAGTGTAACTCCTTTTTCTATTTCTGTTGCAATATTTGCTCCCTCAGAATTAACAGATTGTTCTAAATCAGCAGTAACTTGTAATGTTTTATTTCCATCGGTAAACGGAATAACAATATTTTTATAAGTAGCAGATTGACTTTTAAATATATCATTAATTTGAGGAAGCACTGTAGAAGCAATATTTGATGATTTAGTTTTATAATTTTTTATACAATTATTATATGTGGTATCTAAAATTTCATTCTCATCTTTTGAATTAAACTCCTCTTCATTAACAGGAGAATTGATAGTAAGAACTCTCATTACATCTTGCTTGTATGTATCGAAATCTTTAACTTCATGATTTTGATTTACTATATTAAAACAAGTGTCATATATCATATTCGTAACATCTAAAGATAATCTCTCTCCAAATAGAGCATGTTTTCTTTTTGTATAGATGATTTCTCTCTGTTTGTTCATTACATCATCATATTCAAGTAATCTTTTTCTTGTCCCAAAATTGTTTTCCTCAACCTTCTTTTGAGCTCGTTCAATAGATTTGTTCACCATAGAGTGAGAAATAACCTCGCCTTCTTCAAGTCCCATTCTGTCCATTAATTTAGCAATTCTTTCTGACCCAAACAATCTCATTAACTTATCTTCTAATGAAACGAAGAATTGTGATGAACCAGGATCCCCCTGTCTTCCAGATCTACCTCTTAATTGTCTGTCTACTCTCCTGGAATCATGTCGTTCAGTACCAATAATTGCAAGTCCGCCTGATTTTTTTACTTCATCTGAAAGTTTAATGTCAGTACCTCTACCCGCCATATTTGTAGCAATAGTAACAACAGATGCGTTACCTGCTTCCGCTACAATATCCGCCTCTCTCTGATGTAATTTTGCATTTAATATATTATGTTTTATTCCCCTTGTTTTTAGAATCCTACCTAGTAATTCAGAAATCTCTACAGATGTAGTACCAACTAGAATAGGCCTTCCTTCTTCTGTAAGATTTGCAATTTCTTCAATTACTGCATTATATTTCTCTCTATTTGTTTTAAAAACTAAATCATCTCTATCATCTCGGATAATTGGTCTGTTTGTTGGAATAGCGACAACATCTAATTTGTAAATCTCCCAAAATTCTCCAGCTTCCGTTTCAGCAGTACCCGTCATACCAGCAAGCTTATTATACATACGGAAGTAATTTTGGAGTGTAATAGTTGCGAAAGTTTGAGTAGAAGCCTCAATTTTTACATTTTCCTTTGCTTCAATTGCCTGATGAAGTCCATCCGAATATCTACGGCCATCCATTATACGACCCGTTTGCTCATCAACTATTTTTACTTTATTATCTATTACAACATATTCAACATCATTCTCAAATAATGTGTACGCTTTTAATAGTTGATTTACAGTGTGTATTCTCTCACTTTTTATGGAGAAATCTCTCATTAAAACTTCTCTTTTAGAAGATTTTTCTTTTTCTGATAAATCAGAATTATCTAAAATAGAAACTTCACCACCTACATCTGGCATTATGAAGAAATCTTTATCTTCAGAATTTCCAGTCATTATATCAATTCCTTTATCAGTAAGTTCTATAGAGTTATTTTTCTCATCAATTACAAAGAACAAATCTTCATCAACCTTATGCATGTTTTTGCTTTTTTCCTGCATATAGAAGTTTTCCGTTTTTTGGAGTTGAGCTCTGATGCCATCTTCACTTAAAAATTTAATAAGAGCTTTATTTTTTGGTAATCCTCTGAAAACTCTTAATAAATTAAACCCACCATCTTCCGTGTTTCCTTCCTTCAGAAATTTTTTAGAGTCGGATAATATGGTAGTTACATATTTCTTCTGTGCTGAAACTAATTGTTCAATTTTATGTTTTAATTCATTAAATTCATGCACATCCCCTCTAGGGGTAGGCCCAGATATAATTAATGGAGTTCTAGCATCATCAATTAAAACAGAATCTACCTCATCAACAATAGAAAAATGATGTTTTCTTTGAACAAGATCATCCGGTTTTTTTGCCATATTATCTCTTAGATAATCAAAACCAAATTCGTTATTTGTACCGTAAGTTATATCTGCTAAATATGCCTTTCTTCTGCTATCGGAGTTAGGATCATGATTGTCAATACAGTCAATAGATAGTCCATGAAACTGAAAAATTGGCCCCATCCATTCTGCATCTCTTTTTGCAAGATAATTATTAACAGTTATCAGATGAACACCAAGTCCAGCAAGAGCATTTAGAAAAACTGGTAGAGTTGCAGCAAGTGTTTTCCCTTCTCCAGTTTGCATTTCAGCAATCTTACCTTGATGCATGACAATTCCTCCAATAAGCTGAACATCATAATGTATCATTTCCCACTTTGTATCATTTCCAGCTGCTTTCCAACTATTTTTATAAATAGCGTTATCTCCTTCAATACTAACAAAATCTTTAGTAGCAGCTAAATCTTTATCAAATTCGGTAGATGTAACAGTAATGGCTTCATTTTCTGTGAATCTTCTGGCAGTTTCTTTTACAATAGCAAAAGAGGTTGGTAAAATTTCCCATAAAATTTCTTCAGTGAGTTTAATTATTTCTTCTTCATTCTTATCTATTTCCTCATAAAGATTTTCTTTTTCTGCAGGCGAAATGTCTGATTCAGCTTCTTTTTTTAAGTTTTCTACCTTCTCTTTTTTTGATGAGGTGAATTCGGAAATTTGTTTTTTTAGAAAAAGAGTTTTATCTCTTAGATCATTATTTGAGATATCTTTTAGTTCAGAGAATTCTTTATTAATCTGATCTACAATAGGCATGACACCTTTCACATCTTTATCGTATTTATTTCCGAAAAGTTTGCCTAATATATTCAGTAGAGCCATTTAGTTTTATTAAAAAGTAAGTTGTTATTCTACCTTAATACTCGTCTTCATTAAAGAAGAAATCTTCTTTTGTAGGGTAATCTGGCCATATTTCTTCAATCTTTTCCCATATTTGTCCTTCTTCTTCTTCTACTAACTCTTGTAAGTTTTCCGCAACTTCCATAGGAGCTCCTGATCGTATAGCAAAATCAATAAGTTCCTCTTTGGTAGCAGGCCATGGGGCGTCTTCTAATTTTGATGCAAGTTCTAAAGTCCAATACATAATATTCTAGTTTTATGCAAAAGTAAAATTTTTGATGAATTGGCAATGAAAATTAACAGCTATTTCCAGTATGTTTCTGATATGTTATTTTCTTGTAGGATTTTTCTAGACAACACAAAAAGATAATCTGACAAACGATTTAGAAATTGTATTGCAATTTCTTGATTTTCTCCTTTTGAAGATAGAAGCGTAACTCCTCTTTCAGCTCTTCTGCAAACTGTTCTAGTAATATGACATAATGATGACACAGGATGTCCTGAAGGAAGTATAAATGCAGAAAGAGGAAGCAAATCTTTTTCTAACTTATCAATTTCATTTTCAATTTTTTCTACATCAGACATTAAAACCTGTGGTAATTCTAAATTCTTCTTTGTTCCATCAAAAGAAACAATACTTCCTAAGTTTAGTAGTTGAATCTGAATATAAATTAAGAATTTTTTATGATCTTTATTTATATTTTGATCGTGAAGGTGACCAATAAAGGAGTTTAATTCGTCAATATTGCCATATGCTTCTATTTTATGATTAAATTTATCAACCATTGTACCTCCTAATAATTGCGTTTTTCCTTTGTCTCCTTTTTTCGTGTAAATTTTCATCTGGCTAAGATACGTTTTTCTATTTAGCACAATTTACACAATACTTGCTTTGTGGTCGGAATAATATTCTTCCTATTAGAATTGAGGTTTTACATTTTATACAAAGTCCAAAATATTCTTCATTAATTTGACTTTCAACATATTTAAGATCATCAAGTTTTTTTTCAGACTCTCTTAAAGCTGCTTCTACTACACTTTTATTATTAATTGCATCCATTCTAGAAATTCTTCCTATTGCGTTTTCTGGAGAAATTGGCTTACTAAGTTCAGAATATTCCTTAATCTTTTCTTTAGTATCTAGAATTTCCTGGTTTAATTTTTGCGAGATTTTGATTTTATCTTTTTCATTCATATGAAAAGATTAGAGCTCTTCTCTTAAGTCTACTAAAAATGTTCGAATTTCTTTTAGTTTATTAATTATAGAGATATTATCAATTGTATCTTTTTTATTTTCTTTAAGTTTCTTTTTAGCCCCATCTAAAGTAAATCCTCTTTCTTTTACCAGATGAAAAATAACATCTAAATTTCCCAAGTCCGTTTTAGTAAACATTCTATTTCCTTTTTTGTTCTTTTTAGGTTTTAGAATGTCAAATTCATTCTCCCAAAATCTTATTAAAGAAATATTTACACCGTACATTTGAGCAACCTCTCCGATAGGGTAAAAAAGTTTTTCAATATTTGTTTTTAGTTTTGGCATTAGTCAAAAGATTGATTTTCTTTTGATGAAAGTTTAATCATTTTATCGTATTCTTCAATAGATAAATCATTATTGTAACAATATGGAGCGGGATTAACTTTTTTCCCATTCTTTAGGACTTCATAATGTAAATGTGGAGCTACTGATCTTCCTGTATTACCAACAAATCCAATTACCTGTCCTCTTGTTACTTTTTCTCCTTTTTTTACATTATATTCTGATAAATGAGCATATAAAGTTTTGTATTCATAACCGTGATTAATAATGATATGTTTACCATATCCAAATCTTGTATATTTCACTTTTTCTACAGTTCCGTTTCCAGTTGCGTAAATAGGAGTCCCTGTAGAAGCAGTAAAATCTAATCCATAGTGGAATTTCTTTATTTTCAATGTTGGGTGCATTCTGTACCCCCAGCCACTTACCATTCTTTTCAGATCTTTATTAGACAATGGCTGAATTGATGGCAAAGAAGCTAACTTTTTTTTATTGTTTTTTGCAAGCTCAATGACTTCATCAAAGGATTTTGACTGTATATAAAGCTGTTTTGATATAACATCTATTTGTTTGCTAGTTTCAATAATTAAATCAGCATTACTCATATTTTCAAGATGTTTGTATCGGTTTACACCTCCAAAACCTGCCTTCCTAATTGATGAAGGAATAGGGTCTGCTTCTAAAATTACTCTGTAGATATTGTCATCTCTATTTTGCATATCTTGTAGGACAAGATCAATTTCATTAAGGTTTTGTTTCAAAATATCGTATTGAGAAATTAAATCAGATTTTTCTTTGATTAATCTTTTCTCATTAGGGCTATTCAGAAATTGAATCAAGACAATAGTTATTATGACGCCACTAAAAACAGAAGCTCCTAGATAGATAAGTATGTTTTTTACTCTATCTAAAGGAGTTTTTTCAATTCTCTGATAATTGAGTGTTTTAGTATCGTAATAATATTTTACTTTTGCCATAATAATTAAAAGTTGTGCAAAGTTATTAAAATATAGTAAATTACACTTTTTTACTATTTTGATTTCTAAACAACATTATGTGAAAAGGATTATTAAAAATGAAATCTACTGAAATAAGAGAAAGTTTTATTAAGTTTTTTAAGAATAAAAAACATCAGATTGTATCATCCGCTCCAATGGTAATAAAAGATGATCCAACTCTTATGTTTACTAATGCAGGTATGAACCAGTTTAAGGATTTATTCTTAGGAAATTCTGAAATTAAAGACTCAAAAGTTGCGAATTCCCAAAAATGTTTAAGAGTTTCAGGTAAACACAATGATTTGGAAGCAGTAGGACATGATACTTATCATCATACCATGTTTGAGATGTTAGGAAATTGGTCGTTTGGAGACTATTTTAAAGAGGAATCAATTGATTGGGCTTGGGAATTTTTGATAGAAGTTTGTAAGTTAGATAAAGATAGATTGTATGTGACTGTTTTTGAGGGAGATGATGGGGATAAGTTAGAGAAAGATATGGAATCCTTTAATTGTTGGGAAAAACATTTTCAGGAAGATAAAATCTTGAATGGAGATAAAAGAGATAATTTTTGGGAAATGGGAGAGATTGGTCCATGCGGCCCGTGTTCCGAAATTCATTATGACAATAGGAATGATAAGGAAAGGGAACAAATAAATGGATCGTTATTAGTAAATAAAGACCATCCTCAAGTTATTGAGATTTGGAACCTGGTATTTATGCAATATAATAGAAAATCGGATTCTTCACTTGAGTTATTACCAAATAAGCATGTAGATACAGGTATGGGTTTTGAACGTTTGTGTATGATTATGCAGAATGTAAAATCAAATTATGATACTGATGTATTTACTCCAATTATTTCAGAAATTGAGAAATTAAGTAATTTGAAATATGGAGATGATGAGAAAATAGATATTGCAATGAGAGTTATTGCTGATCATATCAGAGCTATTTCATTTTCTATTGCTGACGGGCAATTGCCTTCAAATGTAAAAGCGGGATATGTTATCAGAAGAATTCTTAGGAGAGCGGTTAGATACGCTTACACTTTCTTAGATCTGAAACAGGCATTTATGTATAATCTTGTTGATGTTTTGTGCAATCAGATGGGACAATCATTCCCAGAATTAAGTGCTCAACAAAAACTGATAGCAAGAGTAATTAAGGAGGAAGAAAACTCTTTTTTAAGAACTCTTTCAGAAGGATTGAAAAGGTTAGATGCTATCATGAAGAACACCAAAAAAGTCGTTTCAGGAGAACTTGTATTCGAACTATACGATACTTATGGTTTTCCACTAGATTTAACTTCTCTTATATTGTCAGAAAACAACTTAGAACTGGATATTGACGTGTTTAATCAAGAGATGGAAAAGCAGAAAAATAGATCTAGAAAAGCAACAAAAATAGTTGCGGGAGAATGGGAAACACTTTTTGAAGATGATGTTGAAGAATTTGTAGGATATAACAGATTAGAATGTAAAGTAAAGATAGCTAAATACAGAAAAATAACTATACAGGATAAACATTTATATCATCTAGTATTTAACTTGACTCCTTTTTACCCTGAAGGAGGAGGTCAAATAGGGGATATTGGTCAGATCTCAAATTCTTCTGAAAACATACAAATTATAGATACAAAAAAGGAGAATAATTTGATTATTCATATTTCAGAAGAGTTGCCCAAAAATATAAGTACTAATTTTACTGCAAAAGTAAATTCTGATCATAGAAATTCATCTTCCAGAAATCATTCTGCAACACATTTATTACACCATGTATTAAGAGAGGAGTTAGGTAATCATGTAGAACAAAAAGGATCTCTAGTATCTCCAGATCACTTAAGGTTTGATTTCACACATTTTTCTAAACTATCAGATGATGAAATAAGAAATATTGAAAGGAAAGTAAATGGAATGATTTCAAAAAACATATCTTTGGAAGAGTATAACAATATACCTATCTCTGAGGCTAAGAAGATGGGAGCAATGATGTTATTTGGAGAGAAGTATGCTGATGCGGTGAGAGTAATTAAATTTGAGGACTCTTTAGAGCTTTGTGGAGGAACTCATGTAAGTTCAACTGAAGAGATTGATGCTTTTAAGATAGTATCAGAAGGGTCTATATCGGCAGGAATTCGTAGAATAGAGGCGATTACAGGAGATAAACATAAAAAATATACTAAAGAGATGGAAAACACATTAAATACGATAAAGTCTTTAATCAAGAATATAGACCCCATACAAGGGATAAAAGATTTAATACAGGAAAATAAATCTCTTTCTAAGAAGCTAGAGAAATATAAATCTAAGGAGTTAGTTATCCTGCAGAAGGATATTCTACTAAAAAGAGAAGAAATAAGTGGGATAGGGGTTATTACTGAGAAAGTAGACTTGGATTCTGAAGGAATGAAGTCCTTATCCTTTAATTTAAGGAAGTCTGAGAACAATTTAGTAATGTTACTTGCTTCAGAGAGTAATAATAAGGTAATTCTTACTTTAATGATTACAGACGACCTTATTCAAGATAAAAACATGGATGCCTCTACTTTAATCAAAGATCTTTCTACTGAGATAAAGGGTAGTGGAGGAGGACAATCATTCTTTGCAACTGCTGGTGGTTCTGATGCTAGTGGAATAGATAAATCTCTTAATAAATTAAAAGAAATTTTTAGGTAATAAAAAAACCACCCTTTTGAGGTGGTTTTTTTATTATATATGTTCTCTTAGAATCGGTATCCAATACCAATGTTGAACTCACCTTCTCTATCACCATTACTATCCTCACTTACAGGCATAGTGTAGTTAGGCTCTAAGTATAGAGAATTCCAAACTGCAAATGACATTCCTAAACCTACTTTCATATTATCACTCATATCTTCAGTAGGCATTTGAATCATTGCATAAGCCCCTTCCATCATTGCTAGGTTATATCTTACAAATATTTCATAAGAATTGTCTCCAGCATCATCAAGTGATCTAACTCCTCCTAAAGTGATATCATCACTTACCATAAAACCAACTCCCATATTAGCTGTTATCTGGTCCATAGTTTCTTCTTGCTCACTATCATAAGTTGTAACAACCATAAATTGTGCAGAAGCTGCTAATGTAGATAAAGCTACTACTGCTGTTAATAATAATTTTTTCATTTGTTTAAATTTTTTTAATGATTAATAATTAGTGCAAATATATAAGGATTTTCCCCATTCTTTCTATTTTAGAAGCACTTTTGTTAACAAAACACTGTTTATACTAAAAAAAAAGAGGACTCATCTGAGTCCTCTTTTTAATTTATTATTGAATGATTACAATCCTATAGAAAGTGTTATCCAAGTGTATTCTGTCTCATCAACATCAGCGAATCTTGCAAGACCAACATGAGCATTGTCATTTAATTGGTAACCTAAAGTCATTGAACTAGCTTCACTTTCAGTTCCAGCAGCTTCGTTATCTATGTTGTGCATAGTATAACCTAATGAGATATCACCAAGAGCGTATGAGATACTTATAGCTCTATCTTCATCACCATCATTTAAATAACCAATGTTTCCATTATCCCATCCACCACTTAAAGCAGTGTTATCCATTGAAAATCCTCCTTCATTAGAAGTTTGAGATACAGAAGCTGTTAAGTTATCCATCACGTTGTAAGAAACTGTGTAACTGTTATAAGTAGCTTCGTTCATATCTTCGTTCATACTTACTGCTAATGAGAAGTCACCCATAGCATATGATAAGTCATAACCATGTGCAGAGTTATCTCCTTCGTTCATCATTAAGATGTTAACATCAGCTCCAGCAAAACTACCACCAAGATTCATGTAGTTATTTGCTTGAGCAACTCCATTTAATGTACCTACATTTACGTTAAATCCACCTAATTCTAACGCTATGTCACCACCGGTATTAGTGTATCTTTCCATTCCCCAGTCATTTGAAGAAATTAATGCACCAGAACCAAAACTTAAGTCTTGCTTACCTGCAGTTAATGTAGCCATTCCCATTAGGTCAGTACTTACATAAGCTTCGTATACTTCTGTTGTCATTTCTCCAGATGTCATATCTAAAGTATAATCAGTAGAAACATGTACAGCACCCCAGTCAGCACTAACATTTATTCTTTGTTCTGCTGATCTTTCACCTTCATCAGGATTGTCTGCTCTAGTTGTTGAATTCGCACTCCATTGAGCTGAGGCGATTGTTGTAATTAGCCCTAAAGAAAGAACTAATAAGTTACGTAAATTTTTTTTCATAATTTTAATTTTTGTTTATATTTTTTGTTAATACTCGGCAAATGTAAGTATATCCAAACTTATGGCAAAAGCAAAACTCTATGTTTTTTAACAAAAATATGTTTGTAAACACCTTAATCGTCTGGTATACAGGTATATAAATTAAAATATAATGTTAATTAATTTAAAGTAATTAATAGTTATTAGTGCCAAAAAGAGCGGAAAATCATGAAAAAATGGATTATCCTTTAAATTTTATCCATTTATATAGCTCTCTGAAAGTGGCTTTTTTACCGTACATGAGTATTCCTATCCTATAAATTCTGGAAGAAATCCATGTAGTCATCAAAAAGGAAAGCAATAATACAGTAGTAGAAAGTAGTATTTCCCAGCTCTCAACCCCTCCAAAAGGTAGCCGTACCATCATAATAATAGGAGAACTTAAAGGGAAGATAGACATCCAAAAGGCAAGTGTACCATCTGGGTTGTTTATTATTGCTTCTATCATAGCTATAGAAAGTATTAAAGGTATGGTAATAGGAAGAACCATCTGATGTGTATCTGTTTCATTATCTACAGCAGCTCCAATACATGCAAAAAATGAACTATACAGTAAATAACCTCCAATAAAGTAGAATAAAAAGTATAAAATCAAAGAATTTAAGTTAATACCTACTAATAAAGAGGAAATAGAATTAAAAATTCCTACTGAATTATCAGATAGTAATGTGTTTCCTGCAATGTTCGCTACCAAAACACTAAGTAATACCCATAAAATAAATTGAGTAAAACCAACTAATGCTACTCCAATAATTTTACCAATTAATAACTGAAATGGCTTTACAGAAGAAATAATAACCTCTACAATGCGGTTTGTTTTTTCTTCAATAACCCCCCTCATAACCATGCTACCGTACATAAATATAAAGATGTAAATTAGAAAACCAAAGATAAAAGCAAGAGCAGTTCTCATATCTTGGTTCGCTCCCTGTTCATTACCATCTTCAGTAATAATAGTATTATTAAATTGGAGGTTTGGTTCTAGATTTGATATATCAGAAACATCAAATCCTTCATCTTTATAATTTTGTTCACGTTTTATTTGTCTGATGTATTGTTCAATTTCGGAAATTATGTTTTTATTTAGCTGTTTATCTGAAATAAAATTAATTATGTTTTCTTCAGAAGTAAAATCTACTATTGCAAAGCATCCAGATTCTGAGAAATTATTTTTTATATTATCTACTTCAGGTTCTGGTATTTTTGTAAATCGAAATTGATCCGAGTTAATAAGTCTGCTAAAGTAGAACTCATCATTTTCTACAACAGCTATGTTTTTTTGTTCTGACTCCTCCAATTCAGAGCTTACAGAGCTTAAATAAGCAGGAGCAAATATTAATAATCCTAGTAGTATAGGAGTAATTAGAGTCATAATAATGAATGACTTTTTACGAACTCTTACAGAGTATTCTCTCTTTATAATAATCCAGATTTTATCCATTACTTACCGTTTTTATAAAAATCTCTTCCATGGAAGGAATCTTTTCGTTAAAGGATATAATCTCAGAAGTTTTAAGTATCTCTGTTATTAACTCTTTGGAGTTTCTATCAGAAGGAACTTTTACAGTAAAATTATTCTCATCCTGATGTATTATTTCAAATCCATCTAATTTCAGATTGTTTGAGTTTAGCTCTATCTGAAAAGTATTATTCCGAAACTGATCTTTAATGATATTAATTTCTCCTTGTAGAATAGAGATGCCATTATCAATTAAGGTTATTTCATCACAAATTTCTTCTACCGACTCCATTCGGTGTGTAGAGAAAATAATGGAAGTGCCTTTTTCTTTTAATTCTAAAATTTCCTTTCTTATAATGGAAGTGTTTACAGGATCAAACCCTGAAAAAGGCTCATCAAATATTAGTAAATCAGGATTATGAATTACAGTAATAGCAAATTGTACTTTTTGTGCCATTCCTTTCGACAGTTCTTCTACTTTTTTGTCCCACCACTGAAGAATATCTAGTTTTTCAAACCAAGTTTTTAGTTTTAAAGTAGCTTCTTTTTTACTCATCCCCTTTAACTGAGCTAAGTACAAAGATTGTTCTCCTACTTTCATCTTTCGGTACAATCCCCTTTCTTCAGGTAAATAACCAATTTGAGATATATGTTTTCTAACTAATTTCTCATTATTAAAGATAATGGAACCAGAATCAGGAGCTGTTATCTGATTTATGATTTTCATCAAAGTTGTTTTCCCTGCCCCATTCGGACCAAGTAAACCATAAATACTACCTTTAGGAATTTCTAAACTAACATCATTTAACGCAAGATGATTTTCATATTGTTTAACTATATTTCTTGCTATTAAGATATGTTCTTGCATGTTATCCAAACATTTCTTTTACTTTATCGAAAAAAGATTTGTCTTTATTAGTAGGTTTTGGAGTAAAATTGTCAGATTTATTACAGTCCTCTAAAAACTTTTTTTCTTCTTTACTCAATTTTTGAGGGGTCCATACATTAATATGAACTAGTAAATCTCCGGTTCTATACCCTTCAACAGAAGGTACTCCTTTTCCTTTTAATCGGAGAGTTTTTCCACTTTGTGTTCCTGAGTCTAATTTTATTTTTACTTTTCCACTAACTGTTGGTATTTCTACAGAAGTTCCTAAAGCTGCCTGGGAGAAACTGATGTATTTGTCATAATGTAGATTATTTGAGTTATCTCTTACCAAGTCAGGATGATCTTCTACTAAGATAACTACTAATATATCTCCATTTACTCCTCCTGATGGGGCAGCATTTCCTTTCCCACTAACTTTTAGTTGCATTCCATCTTCTACACCTGCAGGAATAGAAATTTCAACAGTTTCCTCTTTTTGTATCATTCCATTCTGGTCTGCATCGGATGGTTTTTTATCGATACTTTGTCCATTTCCACTACAATTAGGACATGGTGATGAAGTTTGCATTTGTCCTAAGATAGTGTTACTTATACGAGTAACTTGACCTGAACCATTACAAGCTCCACAAGTCTTGTAAGTCACTCCTTCTGCTACTACTAACTTTCGTACTTTTATCTTCTTATCAACCCCTTCTACAACTTCTCTTAAAGTTAAAGTTAATCGGATTCTTAAGTTTGTTCCTTTCGTTACCCTCCTTCTTTGTCCACCTCCAAATCCACTAAAACCTCCTCCCCCTCCGAAAATATCTCCGAATTGAGAGAAGATATCTTCCATATTCATTCCTCCTCCATGGAAACCTCCTCTACCAGATCCTCCACCCATTCCGGCATGGCCAAACTGGTCGTATCTTTGTTTCTTTTCTGGAGTTGAAAGGATATCATAAGCTTCTGCAGCTTCTTTAAATTTTTCTTCTGATTGTTTGTTGTCAGGGTTTTTGTCCGGATGATATTTAATTGCAAGTTTACGGTATGCTTTTTTTATCTCCTTATCATCAGCATTCTTGCTGACTCCTAATATTTCGTAATAGTCTCTTTTCTCCATAATTTTAATTACCTACTACTACCTTTGCGTATCTGATTACTTTTTCTCCTAAAAGATATCCTTTTTCTACTGTATCTACAATTTTACCTTTTAACTTCTTAGAAGGAGCTTTAATATTTGTAATTGCTTCATGAAATTCGGTGTCTAATTCCTTTCCGATTGGATCTTCTATTTCTTTTAACCCTTTCTTTTCTAGTTCCGATTTTAGTTGTTTGAATATTAAAACAGGACCATCTTCATCAGAATAATTATTTGCAATTATAGATCTTTCAAAATTGTCAAGAATTGGCAATAAAGCAGTCATTATGTCTATGTTTGCAGTAGAAAATAATTCAATTCTTTCTCTTGCAGTTCTTTTCCTAAAGTTCTCGAACTCTGCAAATAGTCTTAAATTTTTATCTTTTTCTGCAGCTAATAATTCTTCGGTGCTAGGAGGAGATTTCACTTCTTCTTTCTGAATTTCAATCTCTTCAGTTGTTTCTTCTACCTCCTTTTTTCTTTCTTTCGTCTTTTTTGCCATCTTAATTTTATCTAAATTTTTGTTGTTTCAGTTATATACTGAAAATACTTTGCCAAACAGGCAAAAAGGACATTTTGTCAGGATGTTATTTCTTTAGATTGTTTTTTAGGAATTGATGTAAAGCAGAGCCCTTCAAGTTTTTTGCAATAATAATTCCGTTTTTGTCAATTAAAACACTTGAAGGGATACTTCTGATCTGATAAATTCCTGCAGCTGCAGAATTCCATCCTCCTAAATCAGAAACGTGATATTCCCAGAAAAGTTTATCATCATTTATAGCTTTTAACCAAGAGTTTTGCTTTGTGTCAAACGAAACACTATATACTTCAAATCCTTTTCCGTTAGTGAAATCTTTATCAGAATATTCTTTATATGCACTAACAACATTTGGATTTTCTCTCCTACAAGGACCACACCAACTTGCCCAGAAATCGATAAGAACAATTTTGCCTTTTAATTCAGATAGTTTTAATACTTCTCCTTTTGGATTTTCATATGAAAGTTCAGGAGCTTTATCTCCTATGTTTAATCCTGTTTTCTGTGCAATTCCTGTGCAACTTATAAATATAGCAATTGTACTTGTTAGTATTATTCTTTTTAAGTTTATTTTCATTTGAATTTTATTAGTTAATTCTTTGAATGTTTGCTCCGATAGCATTTAGTCGTTTGTCAATATTTTGATATCCTCTATCAATTTGTTCTATATTATGTATAGTACTTTCTCCATCTGCTGCAAGAGCAGCTAATAAAAGAGAAACTCCTGCACGGATATCTGGAGATGTCATGGTAGTAGATTTAAATTTAAACTGATGATTTCCTCCGATAACGGTAGCTCTATGCGGATCGCAAAGGATAATTTGAGCACCCATATCAATCAATTTATCTACAAAGAACAAACGAGACTCGAACATTTTTTGATGGATAAGAACCGAACCTTTTGCTTGAGAAGCAACTACTAAAACAATACTTAACAAATCAGGAGTAAATCCCGGCCATGGAGCATCAGAAATAGTAAGAATAGAGCCATCAATAAAACTTTCAATCTCATAACTTTCTTGAGAAGGAATATAAATATCATCTCCTCTACGTTCCATTTTAATTCCTAATTTTGAAAATACAGAAGGAATAACACCAAGTTTGTTGTAAGCAACATTTTTTATGGTAATTTCTGATTTTGTAATAGCAGCTAAACCAATAAAAGAACCTATTTCAATCATGTCTGGTAAAATCCTGTGATTACAACCACCTAAACTCTTTACTCCTTCAATTTCTAAAAGGTTAGATCCAACTCCTGAAATTTTCGCTCCCATGGAATTTAGCATACTACAAAGTTGTTGAAGGTAAGGTTCGCAAGCAGCATTGTAAATAGTTGTTTTACCTTTTGCCATTACTGCAGTCATGATGATGTTTGCAGTCCCAGTAACAGAAGCTTCATCAAGTAGCATATATGTTCCTTTTAATTCATCTGCTGTAACCCGATAAAATTCTTCTTTACTATCATACACAAAATTAGCTCCTAATTTTTCAAATCCAATAAAGTGAGTATCTACTCTTCTTCTCCCTATTTTGTCTCCACCAGGTCTTGGAATATATCCTTTTCCATATCTAGCTAAAAGAGGCCCTACAATCATAATAGATCCTCTGATACGACTACTTTTTTCTTTATAATCTTCAGATGAAAGGTAATCTACATTTACCTCATCTGCCTTAAAACTATAGCTTTCTTCATCAATCTGATTTACCTTAACATTTAAATCTTTTAAAAGACCAATAAGAATATTTACATCACGAATGTTTGGTACATTTTCCATGATTACTTCCTGAGGAGTGAGTAAAACGGCACATAAAACTTGTAACGCCTCATTTTTTGCTCCCTGAGGATGTAAATCTCCTTTTAGTTTTAACCCTCCTTGTACTTTAAAAGTTGCCATAAATTAATATCTTTTTTTCTTATAATTGTTTTTATGGTTGTTTTTCTTAATACTCACAGGCTTTTTAGCGGTCGCTTTACCATCTTCTATTATTATGAAATCCTCATGAAGTTCAAGTTGTCCTTTTGATAGTTTTTCTAAATGTTTAAAAATTATTTTGTCATCTATAGAACTTTTACTCCAAGCAATATAACATTTCTTCATATGATTTACAATCATGCCTGTAAGGATCTGTTTTTCTTCTCCATCTTTCATCTTGATAGCTGTCTCTATCATGGTTTCAATGTGTTTCCCGTAATAGGAAAAAGAAAATTTTGTTTTAGGATATTTTACTATATCAGGTTTTTCAGCAAGTTTTTCAGGAGAGGGCTTCTCATAAGGAGAGTCCACGTCTAATTTAAATTCTGACATAATATATAAATGATCCCAAAGCTTGTGATTATAATCTGGAATATCTCTCAAATGAGGATTCATTTGCCCCATATAACTGATAATAGCTTGTACGCATTTTTGTCTTTCTGATTTATCTGCAATAGAAGTAGCATGTTTTACCATTTTTTGTACATGCCTTCCATATTCAGGTATGATGAGATGTTCTCTTTCTGTGTTATAATTCATAAAGTATAGTTAAAGCGCAAATATAAGTAAATAGTTGATAGTTTCTAGATGTTTTATAGTCCTAAAGTTATTCCTAACATATAATTCCTAGTTGCTTGCGGGAAATAACCAATCATATTATATCCGTCAGTATCTGCATTTGTGTAAGGATCAGATCCAATTGGATTCCATCCGTCAGAAATAAATCTGTACACCCAAGCACGATTGGAATACGAATTATTCATTAGATTATTGACTTGAAGAGAAATTTTCGCCTCTTTTATATTCTTAAAATTTAGGGAATAAGAAAATAAAAGACCGCTTACTGAATAGGCATCTAACATGCGCTCTGCAGATTCAGAATTGTCAATATATTGTTTTCCGATATATTTAAAAATCCAAGATGCATTTAGGTTCTTTAGATTATAGTTTATTTCAGATTTTGCAATAATATTTGGAGAAAATGAAATATCGGTATTTTCGTAATTAACCTCTAATTTTCCTCCTGTCTCCCAATTATCTATATATTCAGTATGTTCTACAATTTTATTCTCGGATAAAGTAAAATTTGCATTCCAATTTAGATTCTTAGTAATTTTAACTCCATATGCAACTTCAATACCTTTTCTGTATGATTCTTTAATATTTGAATGTACAGAATAACCAACATCATTAATCTCACCAGTATTTATTAATTGATTATTGTAGTCCATATGATATAGATTTATTCCTAAAGATATATTCTTAGTATTAAATTTCCATCCAACTTCTGTATCGTATACTGTTTCGTGTTTTGGCCTAGAAGAAGGAGAGCTTTCTACATAATCGTTTCTATTTGGTTCTTTGTTTGCTACGGAATAAGATGCGTAAAAAGTATTATTATTGTTTAAAGAGTAAAAGGTTCCAAATTTTGGATTAAAAAAGTTCAGATTTACAGATTGTTCTGCAGCTGTTCCGTCATCATTTAATCCTTCAAAATTATATTGAATAGATCTTGTTTGTAAATCCGCAAAAAGGTTGAATTTTTCAGTAATTGAATAATCTGTTTTTAAATAAATATTCTGATCATTTTTTGTGGCTTCATTTCTGTAATATTCATGGTCCATATCGGCATATAATTCAGACCAGATTACTTTCCCAAAATGATTTCCAAGATAAGTATTTGCAGCTCCTCCCAAAATAAAATTTATTTTTTTGGTAGAATGATTTGCTGAAAATGTAATTCCATAAAAATCATTATCTAACCATTTTCTTCTTATTAAATTAGTAGTTGTAATTGTATCTCCATTTACAATAGAGTTATTAATTCCGTAATCTGCTAAATCTTCTTCAGATCCATAATTTAAAAGTGAATTATATTTATCTCCTTTATATTGCTCATAATAACCAGCTCCTTTTGTATAATGAGTTGCAAAATTCAAGAACGTATTTGCGTTTAATTGTTTGTTGTAATGCAACTGAAAATGAGTTTGTCTGTAATCATCTACTTCATCTTCATAATTGTACGGATTAAATGTAGGAAGAGAATCTAGAAATGATTGAGGAACTCCATTCCATGCTTGATAAGTTCTTTCATGACCCGTAAAAACAATAGCTTTTAAACTTTGAGTTTCTCCATAATACCCTCCTGAAAAATAAGAGGATTTTAAATCTGAAGAAGCTCGATCAATATAACCATCAGAAGTAATGCTGGATAATCTACCATCAAAACTCCATTTTCCGTTAATTAATCCGGTACCAAACTCTATATTATTTTTTAAGGAATTGTACGAACCAACAGAATTATTTAGTGTTACATATTTTTTTGATTTAAGTCCATTTGTATTTAGATTTACAGAACCTCCAAAAGCAGACCCTCCATTAGTAGAAGTTCCTACCCCCCTTTGTATTTGTATATTACTTACAGAAGAGGTGAAATCTGGCATATTTACCCACCAAACACCCTGACTCTCCGCATCATTTAACGGAATTCCGTTAACGGTCACATTAATTCTGCTTGCATCTGATCCACGAATAGTCATATACGTATATCCAATTCCTGCTCCAGCATCAGAAGATGAAACTACAGAAGGAGTAAGAGATATAAGATAAGGTAAATCTTGTCCTAGATTATTTTTCTCAAATTCACTTTCTGAAATATTAGTGTAAGATACGGGAGTTTTTTCTCCTGCATTTACTCCAGTAATTTGTATTTCTTCTAAAATTTGAGATAGAGGAATTGTATCTTGTTTCTGAGCAATAGATAAGAAAGGTAAGGTCAGAAGTATAGCAATACTTATTCTTTTGTTAAACATTTCTTAATTTTCCTAGTTAACATCAAGATAAAATGGGGTTATTATCTTTTTAATTAATGAAAACTCATTTTCCTATGATGAATTACCACCTCAGGTTCAATGGGTATAATCTCAGCTTTGTGGGCACCCCTTTTAAGACAGTACAAAAATACAATTAGATTTTAATTATTGGATATTAAACTGGAGATTTTTGAAATGGAATTTTTAATTCTTTCTTCCCCTTCTATAATAGAATAATTGTATTTTAATTTTTCTAATTCTTCTTTATATATTTCAAAAAGGTCTTCTCTATTTGTAGGATTTTCTCTTAAAGGATCTGCTTCCCAAGGAATATCAGGCTTGCATAAAAGATAAAAACGATTTTCAGTTTTTTGTTTTTCAATTTGTTCTAAGATCCAATTATCACAATTACCATATTTGTATTCGCTCCATATTTTTATTGTGATTAAATCAGTATCGCAAATTTGATTTCCTTGATTAGATTTTAATTGACCTTTTGCGATTTCTAGAAGGTCTTCTTGAGTGTAATCTCTTTGCAAAGTATTTAAATATATTCTAGAGTATTCTTCAGAAAAAGGAATGTTATAATAATTTGAAAGACCTTTGCAAATAGTAGTTTTTCCACTGCTTTCAGCTCCAGTAACAATTATTTTAGTCATTTGTTTTCATTCTTTGGATCCAAGAGAAATAACCGTAAACAGCAATAATAATATAAACTAAGAATTGCAGAGCCAAAATAAATTCTCCTTGGATATAATAAAGATAAATTATAAGAGAGTCTATCACAATCCAGTACAACCAGTTTCCAAGTACTTTTTTTGCTACCATATAAGAAGCAAACACAGAAAAAACTGTAGTAAGAGAATCGAGAATTGGCTGTTCAGAATCCTCAACATATTCTGTTAATATGAATCCAATTATAAAAGTTATAATTGCTCCAATAAATATTATAAAGAGATGTTTTTTTGCAGACCATTCTTTGATTCTTTCAGGATCTAATTTGTTCCACATAACATATCCGTAAATCGCCATAAATAGATAAAATATTTGGAGCACAGCTTGAGAATAATAACCTAAATCATAGTTTATATACATGTATAGACAAACACTAATAGATGCGGCTAACCAGCACCAGACATTTTCTTTTGCAGCTAAAATTATGTATAGAATTCCAGAAATAACAGCGCATACTGTAATCAAATTTAAATTAGCGTCACTAAATATTTGAATTATTTCTTCCATCAGTTAGGAGCCAAAAATACGAAAATGTATAAGTTTGCAACACAAATTTTTCATTATGAGAAAACTGCTATTATTTAGTCTATTAAACTTATATTTATTTGCAAATATATTTGGACAAGAGAGATCTTTTCAGATATATAATGAGGATGGTAAAAAGGTGTCTTATAAAATAATGAGTAAAAGTGCTGTAAAGGCAGATGTAGTATTTTTTGGAGAAAATCATAACGATCCAATTTCACATTGGTTACAATTAGAACTCACAAAGAATCTTTTCGAAAAACATGCAGAAAATTTAATGCTTGGAGCGGAGATGTTAGAGTCGGATGATCAGATTAAGTTAGATGAGTATTTGCTAGGTTTTATTCGAGAGAAAGATTTTGAAAAAGAAGCAAAAATATGGGTAAATCATAAAACAGATTACAGACCACTTCTAAGTTTTGCAAAAGAAAATAAGATCCATTTTGTAGCGACTAATATTCCAAGAAGATTTGCAAGTATGGTATATAGATTTGGAATCGATACCTTAGAGTATTTACCTCCCTCATCAAAACAATTTATTGCTCCACTTCCAATAGATTACGACACCTCTTTACATTGCTATAAAGAAATATCTGTAATGGCAGAAGGTCATGGAGGAGAAAATTTGCCCAAATCGCAAGCAATAAAAGATGCTACCATGGCTTATTTTGTTAATAAGAACATGAAAGAAAATACCAGATTCCTACATTATAATGGATCGTATCATTCTAGGTTTCATGAGTCTATAATGTGGTATTTATTACAATTGAATCCGGATTTAGATATTCTAACTATTGAAGTTGTTGAACAATCAGATATTACAGAATTTGATGAAGAACTTTTAGGTAATGCGGATTACTTTATTGTAGTAGATGAAGATATGTGTAAGACTCATTAATAACTATTTTCTTAAAAGTTTTCTTCCCTTTTTCTTGCTCTCGATTATCTGACTATATATTCCCATAATTATTTACAAACATATGCTAAATAAGAATTTCCAACTTTAAAATAGTAAGATTTTAATGTGTTGTTCTTAAAACTAATATCTATTTCCCCATTTTCTTTTAATATAAATTCTGGAACAGAAATATCCTTTATAAAATCTACATTCCCAATTTTATGAAATTTGTAGATAGCCTCTTTTATACACCAAATAAGAGTAGATTTTTCTTTGTTTAATTTAGTGTGATGTGAGTTGATAAATTTTTCTTTCAGTCGCAGACTTTTCTCAGATATTTTTTCAATATCTATCCCAATTTCTTCATCAGAGATAATAATACAAACTAAGTCTCCAGAATGTGAAACAGAAACACATTGATGATTGTTTAAATTTGGGGATCCATTTTCAGAATAAGAAATTTTCAGATTTTTATCAAAATGGTTTAACAAAATTCTGCAAGCCAGAAACTCCTTTTTTCTTTTGTCACTTTTTAAGTGAGAACAATCTATATTAGAGGTTAAACTAATTAGATTTTCCAAAGGTTCTGAAATTTCCCAGACCAAAACAGTATTGTTGTTTTCCTCTTTTTTTAGAAGTAAGGGCATATCGTATATTGTTGATGGCAAAAGTAATAATTATGCTTATATTTGCCGTCCAAAAAACAATAATATGGAAATGGAAACTATGAATTACAAAGTAAAAGATATCTCCTTGGCAGAATGGGGAAGAAAAGAAATAACATTAGCAGAAGCAGAAATGCCAGGTCTAATGTCGACTCGGGAGGAATATGGAGATAGCAAGCCTCTTGCAGGAGCTAGGATTGCAGGTTGCTTACACATGACTATTCAAACAGCAGTATTAATTGAAACATTAATTCATTTAGGAGCTGAGGTTACGTGGTCATCTTGTAATATTTTTTCTACTCAAGATCAGGCAGCTGCAGCTATTGCAGCAACTGGAGTTCCAGTTTTTGCTTGGAAAGGAATGAATGAAGAAGAATTTGATTGGTGTATTCTACAAACTCTTACTGCTTTTGAAGGAGATAAACCACTAAATATGATTTTAGATGATGGAGGTGATTTAACAAATATGGTTTTAGATAGATTCCCAGAAATGGTAGCGGAAATAAAAGGTCTTTCAGAGGAAACTACAACTGGAGTCCACAGATTATATGAAAGGATGGAGAAAGGAACACTTACCCTTCCCGCAATAAATATTAACGATTCTGTTACAAAATCTAAATTTGACAATAAATATGGATGTAAAGAATCTTTAGTAGACGCAATCAGAAGAGCAACAGATGTAATGATGGCAGGAAAAGTTGCTGTTGTTGCTGGTTATGGTGATGTTGGGAAGGGTTCTGCAGCTTCACTTAGAGGAGCTGGAGCAAGAGTAACTGTTACGGAGATCGATCCTATTTGTGCTCTTCAAGCTGCTATGGATGGTTTTGCAGTGAAAAGAATGGATGACGCTTGTAAAAATGCAGACATCATTGTAACAACAACAGGTAATAAAGATATTATTCAGTCTCGTCATTTTGAAAGTATGAAAGACAAAACAATTGTTTGTAATATCGGTCATTTTGATAATGAAATTGATGTTGCTTGGATAAATGAAAATTGGGGACACACAAAAAATGAAATTAAACCTCAGGTTGATATGTACACAGTAAATGGTAATGATATTATTTTACTCGCAGAGGGTAGATTGGTAAATTTGGGTTGCGCTACAGGTCATCCTTCTTTTGTTATGTCAAATTCTTTTACTAACCAAGTATTAGCACAATTAGAAATTTGGAATAATACAGACAAATACGAGAACAAAGTTTATATGTTGCCAAAACACTTAGACGAAAAAGTTGCCAGATTACATCTTTCTAAAATTGGCGTGGAGTTAGAAACTTTACGTGATGATCAAGCTGAATATATTGGAGTAAAAGTTGAAGGTCCTTACAAACCAGAATATTACAGATACTAATTTTTAATTTTTAGTATTCCCCCAGAGAAAGAAGTGTAATATTCTTTTAGAGGTCGTAATGCAGGTCCGTTTGCGGTTATTCCATTTTGGTCAATCAGAAATTTTGAAGAGCAACAATTACAAGAAGCTATTGTAGAATTTATTGAGTCGATATAAGCACATTGTGTTGATGGTTCAAAGCTACAATTTCGGTCAAAAGCCCTATAATCATTTACATTTGCATGATAAATTATTATACCTTTCACACCTCCTGTAATAAAAATAGAATTTCCAATTGCATCTAAATCTGAATATTCTGGTTGATTTACAGGAACTTCAATATTTACATATACATTTTGTATGTAGTCATCACTATCATTACATGAAGATAGAGATAGAAGGCTGAGAACCAAAATAATTATCTTTTTCATACTGCAATTTTACAAATAATTTTTTAGGGATAATAGATGTTGTTTTTTTTTGTACAGATAACAAAAGTTATTATCTTTACAGCCTTTTGAAAAATAAAAAACATAACATTACACCTATGCTTAGAAAAATATATTTAACAGCAATTTTAGGATTATTTACTTCACTTGCATTCTCACAAACAGGAACTCTTAAAGGGGTAATTACTGACAGAGTAACAGGGAACCCAGTTGATTTTGCCAATGTTGTAATCATGAAAAATGGGATACAAACTGCAGGTAGTTCTACAGGATTAGATGGTAGTTTTACTATTAAACCAATTGATCCAGGGACTTATACAGTAAAAGCTTCATTTACAGGATATACAACTTTTTCATTAGAAGGAGTAATTATTTCCGCAAACAAAATTACCTATCTTACAGGAGATAATGCTATCAAAATGACTGAGGGTGTTTTAGTAAACGAAGTAGAGGTTAGAGGGTATACAAAACCACTTATAGATCAAGGAAATCTTTCTGGAGAAACAAAAACATCAAAGGAAATTGTTGCGTTACCTACAAAGAGTATTAATTCTATTGCCTCAACAACAGCAGGTATTTATCAGAAAGATGAAGGAGATGCAGTAAATGTTAGAGGTTCTCGTTCAGACGCAACTTCTTATATTGTAGATGGTATTAAAGTGAGAGGAACTATGGGGGTGCCTACTTCTGCAATTGAGCAGATTACGGTAGTAACTGGAGGTTTGCCTGCAAAATATGGGGATGCTACCGGAGGTATTATTGAGGTAACAACAAAAGGTCCTTCAAATAAAATGTTCGGAGCTTTTGAATATGAATCTTCAAGATTATTTGATGATTATAACTACGATTTACTTGGTCTTGCAATTTCAGGTCCTATTTTGAAAAAAACTAAAGCAGACGGAACAAAAGGAAACTCAATAATTGGATTTTTTCTTGCAGCTGAGTTTCGTACCGTAGATGATACTGATCCTTCTGCTATTGGGATGTGGAAAGTGAAAGATGATGTGTTAGCAGATTTAAAAGCTACACCTTTTGTTATTGCACCAAATGCAGCAGCTGGTTTTTTGAGTAGTTCAGACTTCTTAACTACTAATGATTTTGAGAATGTACAAGCAAAACAAAATGTTGGACACAAAAGGTTTAATCTTTCTGCTAAATTAGATTTCAGGCCAGCCAAGAATACATTTCTTTCAATAGGAGGGACAGCTTATAATAGTAATTACAGAAACTATAGCTATTGGAGATCAATGTTTAGTTCTGAAAATAACAGTAATTCTACACAAGAAACGTGGAGAGTTTTTGGTAAGTTAACTCAAAAGTTTGGTGATGAAGAGTCAAATAGCGAAAAAAGTGCAAATTTAATTAAGAATGCATTTATTACAATTCAGGCTGACTATACTTCCAACCTGTATAAAACTTTTGATAAGAATCATGAATTTGATTTATTTAATTATGGACATGTAGGAACCTTTACCACCTATAAAACAGAGGTTTATCAAACTCAAGATTTTATAGACTCTATATCTGGTATAGCTTATGGTAATAGTAAGGTTCTAGTAGGATGGCAAGACACACTCTATGAATTTGATGGATCTACAACACATAATCCAGACGCTGCTAATTATACTCAGGCTTACTATGATATTTTTTCAGAGTATGGTATGAGTTCTCAATATATAAATGGTTATGGAGCAGATGGAGTGATTAGGACACCATTTGATTTACAGGGACAAGGTTTAAGAAATGGAGAAACTCCTGCGAACGTATACTCCTTGTTTGGTAATTGGGGTACTCAATATACAGGGGCTAACAAGCAAAAAAATCAACAACAAACGTTCAAGTTTTCAGCATCTGCTGATGTTGGTGATCATGAAATTTCATTCGGATTTGAAAGAGAGGAAAGAATAGATAGTTATTGGGGAGTCTCCGCAAATGGTTTATGGGGATTGGCTCGTCAGCAAACTAATAAACATATAGTAGATAGAGATTTAAGCAATCCAATGCCTGTTATTGATCCCCTTACTGGAGTGTATCAGGACACAGTAGAATTTAATAGATTATATGTAGAGTCAGAGCAATCTACCTTTGACTATAATTTAAGATCAGCTTTATTCGGAGAAGCTTATACAGATAGTGCTAACTGGATTGATTTAGATAATCTTTCTCCTGATCAATTAAGTATAGATTATTTCAGTGCAAATGAGTTGTTAAATGGAGGAAGTAATTATGTGTATTATTTTGGTTTTGATGCTTTTGGGAATCCAATAACAGGCAACACTACTTTACAAGATTATTTTGGAAAAAGAGATGCAGATGGTGATTTCTATTCCCATATAACATATGATTATTCAGATAATCCTTTATCTCCAACAGCAACCTATCATTATATTACCGAAAATGAACTTAGTAGAAATTATGAAGCGTTTAACCCTATATATACTGCAGGATACATTCAGGATAAATTTGCTGTTAATGATTTACTATTTAATATTGGTTTAAGAATTGATAATTATGATGCAAATCAACCAGTTTTAAGTGATAAATATCTATTATATCGTCCTGATTTAGCAGTATCTAATCATGCAATGTGGTTATTATCAGGTCAAAGTTTTGATGGTGATGAAAATTCTAGTCAATCTATGCCTGAAGATCCTGATCCATCACTTTGGGGGGTAAATCATCCAGCTGCAATTGGAGATGATTATGTTGTTTATGTAGATGATATTGAGAATCCTACTAGAATTGTTGGTTATAGAAATGAGGATATTTGGTATAATGAAACTGGTATTCAGATTTCAGACCCTACTTTACTTGCGGAAGCTGCTGAGGGGAGTATATCTCCATTATTAATTAATGCTGCAGATGCCGTAAAAGGATATAAAACAGCTGATGCTTTTACAGATTACACTCCTGAAACGGTATTTATGCCAAGAATTGCATTCTCTTTCCCGATATCAGATGAAGCTCAGTTCTTTGCACATTATGATGTGTTAACACAAAGACCTCCAAGATCAAATAGAATTGAACCATTAGATTATTTATACATGGAAGATAATGTTGGAGCATTATTAAATAACCCTGATTTAAAACCAGAAAAAACTATCGATTATGAATTAGGATTTGCCAAGAAATTATCCCTTTCATCAGCACTTAAACTGTCTTTATTCTATAAAGAGTTAAGAGATATGATTCAGATCACCAATGTACTTGGAGCATATCCTGCAACGTATATGATGTATCAGAATATAGATTTTGGTACGGTTAAAGGTTTTTCTACTAGTTACGATCTTAGAAGAACAGGTAGAGTACAAATGACTACTAATTATACTTTACAATTTGCGGATGGTACTGGATCTTCTGCAACTTCTGGTCAAAGTTTAGCTAGTACTGGACAACCAAATTTAAGAACAACTACTCCACTTGCATACGACCAGCGTCATGCTCTTTCAGCATCTGTCGATTATAGATACAGAAACGGAGACAAATATACTGGACCAGTACTATGGGGCAAAAAGATATTATCAGATGCAGGTGTAAATGTTATGATGTCTGCTGGATCTGGTACTCCTTATTCCCGACAATCTAACATTACTCAAGAAGCTGCTTCAGGTATTAATGACCGATCTATTTTAGCTGGTAGTATATTTGGATCTAGATTACCATGGCAGTTCAGAATAAATGCTAAGATTAATAAGAACTTTGAGATTAAATGGACAAAAAAGAAGACTTCTTTTGCAAACGTATACTTACAAGTACAAAACTTGTTAGATGCCAAAAATATAATTAGTGTATACAGAGCCACTGGTAATCCAGAGGATGATGGATATTTAACTGCTGCAGAAACTCAAAACGATATTATGAGTAGAAATAGTCCGGAATCTTTTATGTACCTATACTCATTAGCAGTAAATAACCCTTCTCATTATAGTTTACCAAGAACATTCAGAATGGGATTATCCCTTACTTTTTAAGAAGAATAAATTATGATATCAGAAAATAAATTATTTATAAATATGAAAATGAAACAAATATTAACTCTTTTACTAGCATATATTAGTGTTGGAGTTTTAGCAAAAGAAAATATTCCTAACCCGAATATTAATAATGTTACTTATAATAGAGTTGCTGCAGGCTGTTCTCCATCATCATCCCAAACAGATATGGATGTTAATAATGTAAGAGCAACAATTCTAGGAGGTGGAGATATGTGGTGGAATCTAGATGAGGCTCAATACGAAATCCCTAAAGGAGGAGGAATAAATTCACTTTTCGCGGGTTCTTTATGGATTGGAGGTGTTGATGCTGGTGGGCAACTAAAAGTAGCTGCTATGACTTATCGTCAGGGGGGTAATGATTTCTGGCCTGGACCTCTTGATGTTGCAACAGCAACTATTACAGAAGAAGAATGTAATGCATGGGACAAACACTTTAAAATAGACAGATTAGATGTAGAGGAATATGTTGCCAGAAAAGGTATTGACCCAACTTATACGGATGATATGATTCCTTCATCTATTACAGATTGGCCTGCTCATGGAAATGGAGCTCAAGATCACTTTCTAGCTCCTTTCTTTGACGTAAATGGTAATGGTTTCTATGAGCCTTATGAGGGGGATTATCCAGATTATAATATTACCGGAGATAACGATCAGGCAGCTTTATATGGAGATCAAACACTTTGGTGGATATTTAATGATAAAGGAAATATTCATACTGAAACAGAAGCAGATCCTATCGGATTAGAGATTCATGCACAGGCATTTGGTTTTACAGCCGATAATGAAATTAATGACATGACTTTTTATAACTATAAAATTATCAACCGTTCTACACTGCCACTTACAGATGTATATTTCGGGCAATGGGTAGATGCTGATTTAGGTTTCTATTTAGATGATTATGTTGGCTGTGATGTAAATCTTGGTCTAGGATTTTGTTATAATGGAGATGCTGAAGATGAAGGAGCTCAGGGTTACGGATTTAATCCACCCGCTATTGGAGTTGACTTTTTCCAAGGGCCTTTGGCAGATGCGAATGATGGATTAGATAATGACAGAGATGGAATTTTTGATGAACCTGGCGAGCAAATTATTATGTCAAAATTTGTTTATTATAATAATGATAATACAGTAAGAGGAAACCCAAATAATGGCACTCATATTTATAATTATTTGAGAGGAATCTGGAAAGACAATGTTCCTATGACTTTTGGTGGAGATGGTAAAGGATCAGGCCCTGGAGCTACTACAGACCTTTGTAATTTTATGTTTCCTGGTGTTTCTGACCCTATGTTCCCAGGACAAGAGTGGACGGAGGTTACAGCAGGGAATCTTCCTGCTGACAGAAGATTTTTACAATCTGCAGGACCTTTCACTTTAGAACCAGGAGCTGTAAATACCATCACAACTGGTGTAGTTTGGGCAAGAGCAAAAGCGGGTGGTAATGAAGCTTCAGTACAATTAGTAAAAATATATGACAGAGAGGCTCAAGCTCTTTTTGATAATAATTTTAATATATTAAACGGACCAGATGCTCCGGACTTAACAATCAGAGAGATGGATCAAGAATTAATCATATCTATAACAAATGAGGAATCATCAAATAATTACAATGAATCTTATTCTGAAAAAGACCCTTATATTACCTTAGCTGCTAATGTAGATAATCAAAACTATGAATTCCAAGGTTATTTAGTTTATCAGTTAAAAGATGCAACAGCTTCAGTTACTGATTTAGACGACCCAGACAAAGCTAGATTAGTATTCCGTTCGGATGTGAAAGATGATGTTACAGGTATTATCAATCAATATCTTGATCCAGTAATGGATGTTTATGTTCCTGTACAAGAAATTCCTAATGTAATGGAGTCAGGAGCTGCGGGGGCAGTTGATCAAGGTGTAGAATATTCATTTAAAGTTACAGATGATAAATTTGCACTTGGTAATCCTACTTTAGTAAATCATAAAACATATTATTATATGTCCATTGCTTACGGATTTAACCCTGCCGAGATAAATGCAAATCCGTATGATGTAAATAATCCATTATATGATGGTAGAAATCAACCTCATATTTCAGGAAGAAGAAATATACAAACATATTCAGCGATTCCTCATCAGGTAGATCCAGAAAACGGAGGAACTGTTTTAGGATCACACTATGGAGATGGAGTCAGAATTACCAGAATTGAAGGTGTTGGTAATGGAGGAAATACTATGGAACTAGATTCAGCAACTGTTGTGGAAGTTATTGCAGATGGACAATCATTATTCCCATCATATGAAAATGGAATGGGGCCCATTACTATTTCTGTAGTTGACCCTTTAAAGATTAAAGATGAAGAAGAAGGAAATGTATATACTGTAATTCTAGAAGATCCAGTTACAACAAATCAAGGAGTTGTTACTTCTTATGCAAAATGGAGAGTGCTTAATGGCACAAATACTTTAATTACAAGTACAAAATCAATTGATGTTGGTGTGGAACAATTATTCCCAGAACATGGTTTCTCAATCAAATTAAATCAGGTAGGTCTTCCTGTATCTGACCCCGCTTCAAATGAAAACAATGGATTTATTTCAGGAACTATAGAGTTTGATGACCCTTATGATAAATGGCTAACAGGTGTGCCAGATTTAGACAATGACTTTTTTTATGGGCTTAATTGGATTAGATCTGGTACATATGTTGATGAAGATGATGATGTTTATGATGATTATTTTCCTGATGAAGATCCACAGGGAATATATGAGGGAGCAGTAATACAAGAAGTTACTATTAAAACTACTCTCCCTGATTTTGCAGGAGGATCAAGTATCTCTTTTGAAGCTTCAGGTGGTACTTGGGCTCCTTATAGATTTGCATCTCACTTTAATAGTGGTCCTGCACAACCTTATTATACTTCATTTCCTTATTCAACTGCAAAAACTTTAACTTCTGTTGATATTGTCTTTACTTCAGATCAAACACAATGGACTAGATGTGCTATTGTGGAGGCATCTGATGACAAATCACTAGCAGAAGGTGGTCAAACTAAAATGGGATTAAGATCTCATCCTTCAGTTGACAAAAATGGAGATGATGATGGTAGTGGTACTTTTGGTATGGGTTGGTTTCCTGGTTATGCAATTGATTTAGAATCAGGAGAAAGATTAAATCTTATTTTCTCAGAAGACTCTTGGTTATCAGGTGAAAATGGTAGAGATATGATATGGAATCCTACATCAAACATTATTACAGCAAATGAATTTCCTGATTATCGAAATGGACAATTCTCTGGAGGAAGTTATCTGTTAGGAGGAAAACATTTTGTATATGTAATTGGTGGAGATGCTTCTGCGATGGCAGAAGACGATTATCTTACAGAAGATTTATGTCCTTCATATGATGAAGGAGCTTGGATTTATAATATTTTATCTGACACAACTTCCAGCTCTTATACCGCAGGTATTGCAAAAGTTTTTCAACATTGTACTTGGGTTGGAGCTCCCTTATTATCTGCTGGATCTGGGTCTCAACTTTTTGGGAAAGGAGAAAAAAATACGGCCAGAGTGAAATTAAGAGTACATTCTACTTATAATCCGTATGTTAATGTTGATCAATCACAGATATTAAATTCTTCTGATGAATTAGTTGTTGGAAACACATATTATGTAGCAGATAATAACTTACAAATTCATAACGCTAAGTGTCAACTTACTTATCCTAAAATCTATGGAGGTAAAAAAGTAACTCATGCAGGAACTAATTATGAGGTTGGGGAGTCATTTGTAGCTACAACTACTTCTTTTACAGGGAATTCAAAATCTAGAGTTATTGCAGATATGCCAATAAATAACTTTAATCCAGTATATGAATTTAATACTACTGATTTGGTCTCTGAAATTAAAAATAACGAGCAGGCAAAATCGGCTTTAGATTTAATTAATGTTGTGCCAAATCCGTACTATGGATATTCAGAATATGAGACAAGTCAGTTAGATAATAGAGTTAAAATTACAAACCTTCCAAATAGTGCTACAATAAGGATCTTTACAGTTAGTGGTACATTGCTTAAAACTATTAAGAAATCAGATGATTTAACTTCTGTAGATTGGGATTTAAAGAATGATCATGGGATCCCTGTTGCGAGTGGATTATATGTAATTCATGTTAGAACAACGATAGATGGCAAAAAGCAAAACAAGATTCTAAAATGGTTTGGAGTGCTACGTCCAATTGACTTAGATACTTTTTAAAATATAAAAGAAAATGAAAATGTTAAATATGAAAAAGATAACTCATTCTTTCAAGATTGCTTTGATATGCGCGATCTTATTAATTACTGTTAACCAGAGTTTCTCTCAGGAACAAGCAATTAGAGCAGGTTCTGCTGGCGCATCAGAATTATTGATTAACCCTTGGGCTAGATCCTCTGGATGGGGAGGAGCAAATGTTGCGGGTGTAACTGGTCTTGAGTCTCAGTATTCTAATGTAGCGGGATTAGCGTCTACTGAGAGGTCGGAATTAATTTTCACTCAGACTTCTTGGTTGCAATATGGTAATGAATTATTTAATGCAAATGAATCGGTAAGTAGTATTAGTACTTTTGGTTTTTCTCAGAAACTTGGAGAATCTGGTGTTATTGGATTAGGAGTTATGTCAATGAATTTTGGAGATATTGAAATTACTACTGTAGATATGCCAGATGGTGGTATTGGTACTTTCTCTCCAAGGTTTATGAATATAGGAGCATCTTATGCACATATTTTCTCTAATAGTATTCAAGGAGGTTTTACTTTAAGAATGATTTCTGAACAAATATCAGATGTTAGTGCAAATGGAGTTGCGTTGGATGCTGGTATTCAGTATAGAACTTTGCAACCAAACAAAAATGAATTAAAATTTGGTATTTCTTTTAAGAATTGGGGACCAAAAATGTCTTTTGCTGGTGATGGACTCTCATTTAGGGGTATTATCCCAGGAGGTACTGATGATGATTATAAGATGACGGTTGAGCAAAGAGGAAGTTCTTTTGATCTGCCTGCATTATTTAATATTGGAATGACATATGACATTAATCTTGCTAATCATAGATTAACAGGAGCTGGAACATTTACTTCAAATTCTTTTCAGAAAGATCAATATAGAGCAGGAGGAGAATATTCATATAAGGAATATTTTATGATAAGAGCAGGATTTGTTTATGAAGAAGGCCTTTTAGAGTTTGACACTAGAACAACTGCAGTAGTTGGACCAACAGCTGGTTTTACTGTTGAACTACCAATGGGAAATGAATCTACCTTTGGAGTAGACTACTCTTATAGATATACTAATCCATTTAAAGGATGCCATGCTATTGGTTGCAGGATAGATTTATAAACACCAAAAACAAAATATTATAATAAAAAGGAAGTAATTACTTCCTTTTTATTACATTGATACAGATAAAAATCGCAAGACTATGAGTGATATTCAATATTTTACCGAGGAAGGACTACGCAAATTAAAAGATGAACTAGAACATCTTAAAAGTGTTGAAAGACCAAAAATAATTCAGCAAATTGCAGAAGCGAGAGATAAAGGTGATTTGTCAGAAAATGCAGAATATGATGCCGCAAAAGAAGCACAAGGTCATCTGGAAGATAGAATAAATAAATTAGAAGCTATAAATGGTAATGCTAGAGTAGTTGACACATCAAAGTTAGATGTGTCAGTTGTTCGATTACTAACAAAAGTTACTATTAAAAACACAGCAAACTCGATGGAAATGACTTACTCCATTGTGCCAGAGGCAGAAGCAAATCTGAGATCAAAAAAGATTTCAGTTTCTTCTCCTATTGGGAAAGGGTTACTTGGAAAATCAATTGGTGAAATTGCAGAAATTCAGATTCCAAACGGAATAATAAAATTTGAAGTTGTCAAAATAGAAGCGGCTTAGATGTCTAGTATTTTTTCAAAAATAGTTAATAATGAAACACCATCTTTTAAAGTAGCAGAGGATGAAAATTATTTAGCTTTCTTAGATGCATTTCCATTATCTTATGGGCACGTCTTAGTAATTCCAAAAAAAGAAACAGACTATATTTTTGATTTAGATTCTGATAAATATTTAGGATTATGGAATTTTTCTCAGAAAGTAGCAAAAGCAATGGATAAAGTAATTGTTTGTAAAAGAATTGGAGTAGCTGTTATTGGTTTAGAAGTTCCACATGCACATATTCATCTTGTTCCAATAAATGGCATTTCCGATATTAACTTTGAACGTGAGAAAAAAACTTTTTCTGCAGATAAAATGCAAGAAATTGCAGATAAAATTAATTTTGCTTTAAGCTAATTTGTCAGGATTATCCTTTAAGAAAGAAGACCAAGAAGAATAACTTTTACCTGAAGAACTATCATTTCTTTGAAAATAATGACAAGCAGCAGCAGCTAAACCATCAGTTGCATCCAAGTGTTTTGGCATACTTTTTATATCAAAAAGTGATTGCAACATAGAAGCAACTTGAACTTTAGAGGCATTTCCATTTCCTGTAATAGATTTCTTTATTTTCTTTGGGGTATATTCAAAAATAGGAACATCTCTGTATAACGCAGCTGCCATTGCTACTCCTTGAGCTCTGCCTAACTTCAGCATTGATTGTACATTTTTCCCAAAAAATGGAGCTTCCAAAGAGACTTCATCTGGATTGTATTCATCAACAAGTTGAACGGTTCTCTCAAAAATTCTTTTTAGTTTTAGGGCATGTCCATCAAGTTTTTCCAAGTGAATTACACCCATTTGAACCATCTTCATTTTTTTATTCAGAATACTAATAATTCCATATCCCATGATGTTTGTTCCTGGATCAATTCCTAATATTATTCGTTCTTCTTCCAAAATATATTTCTGATTTCCCAAAATTAAGAAAAGATTTGTTAATATATCTCCTCTCTTTCGAAATTATAAATGCAATTTATACAGTGGTTATTGTACCTTTGTCTTTGATTTCTTTTTCTAAATGGAAGGGTAGAAGAATATGAAAGAAAATTCGTTAAATAAAATAGCATGGATCAAATTTAGAAAAGATAAACTAGCTTTATCTTCTTTGTTTTTTATTCTGTCACTAACTATTTTATCTGTATTTTCTTATACTTTCATGACAGATAAAACGAAATATGCTTCAGAAATGAATGTAGAACTTTCCACACTTCCTCCTTTTACTAAGGTTTCAACTCTGATAATTGACGGAGAGGAAATTCTTGCAAAAGATGTAAATAAAAATAATTTGGGTATTTCTTATTATCTTATTAATACTTCAGAATATGTGGAGTATGAAGGTGAATATGAGAAATCTGATAGAACCTACTATTTTGGAACCGATAAATATGGTAGAGATCTGTATAGCAGAATAATTTATGGAAGCAGAATTTCTCTTGCAGTTGGATTTATTGCGGTACTAATTTCTTTAATTATTGGTATTTTTCTAGGCTCACTTTCTGGTTATTATGGAGGGAAAGTAGATGATTTTATTATGTGGATTGTAAATGTTGTTTGGTCCATACCCACTTTACTTATGGTAATAGCCATTACATTGGCACTTGGTAAAGGGTTTTGGCAGGTATTTATAGCTGTTGGATTAACTATGTGGGTTGAAGTAGCTAGAATTGTTCGTGGAGAGTTTATTTCACACAGAAATAGAGAATATGTTGAGGCTGGAAAGGTTTTAGCTTTTTCTAATTTTCGAATTATTTTTAAGCATATCTTACCAAATGTATTGGCTCCAATAATTGTTATTTCGGCAGCAAATTTCGCAGCAGCTATCCTTATCGAATCAGGATTAAGTTTTCTAGGATTGGGAGCACAACCACCGATTCCTACATGGGGAGGGATAATTAAAGATCATTACCATTATATTATTATGGATAAAGCGTATTTGGCAATTATTCCAGGTATTTTTATTATGTTATCAGTATTATCTTTCATGTTATTAGGTAATGGATTACGTTCTGCACTAGATGTAAAACAATGAAAAATATATATTTGCAATTGATTTATTAATCCTTTTTAGAAGAAGAGATTTATATTATATTTGTCAAACTTATTAAAAATAAAAAGATGACAAAAAAATTACTTTCAATAATCTTTCTATCGGTTCTTACTTTTTCTTTAGTAAAAGCAGATGAAGGAATGTGGCTTCCCCAATTACTACAATCTATGAATGAATCTGATATGAAAGATTGTGGATTACAACTTACAGCTCAAGATTTATATGATGTAAATAATTCTTCTTTAAAAGATGCAATTGTTGCTTTGAATGGAGGTATGTGTACTGGAGAGATGATTTCTTCACAGGGGTTAATGCTTACAAATCATCATTGTGCTTTTGATGTAATACAAACACATTCAACCGTAGATAATGACTATCTAACAGATGGTTTTTGGGCTATGACAAGAGATGCGGAACTTCCTAATGAGGGATTTTCTGTTTCTTTTTTAGTCAGTATTGAATCTGTAACCGATAGAGTCTTGGAAGATCTAGGTGAGGTGACAGAATCAGAGAGAAATACTAAGCTTAGAGAAATTTTTAATGAAATATCTTCAGAAAAAATTGATGGAACAGATTATAATGCAAGAGTAAAATCTTTTTTTGGGGGTAATGAATTTTACTTAATGACCTACATTACGTATAATGACGTCAGATTAGTTGGAGCTCCTCCTTCATCAATAGGGAAGTTTGGAGGAGATACTGATAATTGGATGTGGCCAAGACATACAGGAGATTTCTCATTATTGAGAGTATATTGTGCTCCTGACGGAAGCCCAGCAGAGTATTCTGAAGAAAATATTCCTTATACTCCAAAACATCATTTGCCAATTCAGTTAGATGGAGTAGATAATGGAGATTACACCATGATTTTTGGTTTCCCAGGAAGCACAGATAGATTCTTAACTTCTTTTGGAATTCAAGAGGCTTTAGAACAAACTAATCCAACAATTGTTCAGATTAGATCAGAGAAGTTAGCAATTATGAAATCTGGGATGGATGCTAATAAGAAAACTAAAATTCAATATGCTTCTAAATATGCAGGAACATCTAATTATTGGAAATATTATATTGGTCAGTCGAGAGGTTTAAAAAGAATGAAAGTTTATGACAAAAAAGTAGAAATAGAAAATGAATTTACCGATTGGGTAAACTCGGGAGATGAACAGAGATATGAGAAATTCGGAAATACTTTAAGTTTAATTGAAGAAGCTTATGATCAGAACAGAGAATTAAATATCTCTAGAACTTATTTGAATGAGGCAATCTTTCAAGGTGCTGAAATCATGTATTTCTCTTTTATCATGAACAGAAAATTAGCAAATATTCCATCGGATAAAGAAGAAAAAATAATTTTTATGAATGAAATCAGAGAAGAAGCGCAAGAATTTTATAAAAACTATAACTCAACTATTGATGAAGAATTGTTTTCTGCTATGTTAGAGATGTATTATTATAATGTTCCTCAGAATCAACATCCATCGGTATTTAAGAAAATTGAGAACCAACTATTAGGGTTTAAAGCGTTTGATTTTGATTATTACGCAAAAGATGTTTTCAGAAAATCTGTTTTTTCATCTGAAGATAAGTTTCTGGCTTTTTTGGAGAATCCATATAATATGAAATTAGAAAAAGATCCTGCTTATACTACAATGATGTCAATTTATGATTATTATATTGAACATCATTACGCTCAAAGAAAATCCGTTAGAGCGAAATTAGATGAAGGAAATCGATTGTTTATTGCCGGATTAAGAGAAATGAATCCTGATGGAAAGTATTATCCAAATGCTAATTCTACCATGAGAGTTACTTATGGAAATGTAGGGGATTATAATCCTGGAGACGCAATGCATTATGATTTCTATACTACAATTGATGGAATTATTGAAAAAGAGGATCCTACAAATGATGAGTTTCTGATTCCAGAAAAATTA